>Ga0209269_1000103_pt1 | contig 140662 bp, 126 predicted proteins | sample MTBAKMMethaMetaG_FD_187455 | JGI IMG/M metagenome (GOLD analysis project Ga0209269, IMG submission 187455) | Enrichment culture microbial communities from Arthur Kill intertidal strait, New Jersey, USA, that are MTBE-degrading - MTBE-AKM (Arthur... | ecosystem: Environmental > Aquatic > Marine...
TAAGCCCGCCATCGCCGATGATACTGCGTATCCGTACGTGGGAAAGTAGGCCGCTGCCAGGACTCCTTCTCGCCGCCCCGACGCCAACCCGCGTCGGGGCGGCCTTTTTTTTGCGCAAAGGGGTGCCTCAACCGGCTTTGGACAGCCGGTTGCTCTCCTGCTAGATTGCCTCCTATGCGAGGCATTCCATGAGCGGACGGCGCGTCATCCCCCTCGGCAACAAGGACCTGTTGCGCGGCAAGCTGGTGGCCGTGGTGGGCGAGGTCCTGGCCCGGGACGGCTATCTGGCCGTAACTCCGGGGGCGGTGGCCAAGGCGGCCGGGGTGCCGCGCAGCCTGGTCTTCACCCTGTTCGGTGGCATGGATGGCCTGGTGGCCGCCTTTGGCGAGTCCGAGGAGTACTGGCCCGGGCTGGAGGAACTGTGCGCCGGGGATCTGGCCGCGTTTGCCCGCCTGTCCCTGGCCGGCCAGATGGCCGCGGTGTACCGGGGCTACGGCGAGGCCCTGCGCGCCCGGCCCCGCACCGTGCAGATCCTTTCCTGGGAATCGCGGCAGCGTAACAACCTCACCAAGATTCTCGAAAACATTCGGGTGCGTCGCTCCCTGGAGATCTTTGAGCTGGGCGCGGCGGATTTTCCCGAGGATGTGGACATGAGCGCCGTAGTGGCTGTGGCAGCCGCGGCCATGCTGCACCTGGCGGTGCGCACCGTGACCTGCGGCCATTTCGGGGGACTGGACCTGGATTTGGACATGGGGTGGCAGAGGGTGGCCGACACCTTGCATCTCATGTTCGAGCGCACCCTGAACGCGCGATGAACCGGGTCGCAACCCGCCGCGGTGAAATCCTTCGCCCGTTGGCGCGGGATGCCGGGGAGAAAGGGCTTGTCCCACCGATGTCCCGGGGTATTGGCAAAAATCCTTTGAAGTGCTTTTAAAATGGGGTAGTATTTGTGTCTGTTCACCCGGGCCGGGTGTCCGGGCGGAACCGGATTCGGCGTGCAGCCCCACCAAGCAGGATGCCGGATTGATGGGCGCCCGCCGCAAGCGAGATGGCAAAACCGCAACTGCATACCCCTGGAGGTCTGAAAATGGTTCGCCACACCCGTCTTTCCCTGCTCCTTGCTGGCCTGGCCGTGCTGGTCATGGTGCTGGGCGCAGGCCTGGTCCAGGCCGAGACAAAGCTCGTACCCAAGGTCAACAATTTCATCCTCTTTGCCGACGACTCGGGATCCATGGCCATGGACCACGCCAAGGCCGGCAAGGAAAAAGCCGCCCTGCAAAAGGACTTCCTGCTCAAGCTCAACGAGAAGATTCCCAACCTGGACTACTCGGCCGGGTTTTTCACCTTTGCGCCGTTCGCCAAGAAGTACCCTGAATACGGTGTGCAGAAGTATGACCGCGATGCGGTGAAAAAGGCCATCTCCTCCCTGAGGACCGGCCAGGCCATCTTCGGCCGGCTGACCCCCATGGGAGACGGCCTGTCCGCCCTGGCTCCCACCGTGGATCAGATGGCTGACAAGCTGGCGGTCATCGTGCTTTCCGACGGCATGAACAACCTGGGCGCGGACCCCGTCGCCCTGGCCAAGGACATCTACGCCAAGCATCCGGGCAACGTCTGCTTCCACGTGGTCTCCTTTGCCGACGAGGCCAAGGGCCAGGCGGTCCTGGATGAGCTGGCCAAGCTCTCGGGCTGTTCGGTCAAGGCCGACGGCCTGGCCCTGCTGGCCGACGAAGCCGCCATGGACCAGTTCGTCCGCGACGTGTTCTACGACACGGTTGAGATCAAGGCCGCCAAGCCCATGGCCAAGGCCGCGGAGAAGGTGGAGGAGGTCATCACCTTCCGCGGCATCACCTTTGATTTCGACAAGTCCACCATCCGCAAGGATATGGCCCCGATCCTGGATGAGGCCGCCAGCATCATCAAAACCAAGAAGGGCGCCGAGATCGTGGTCGAAGGCCACACCTGCAACATCGGCGCGGAGCAGTACAATCAGGGCCTGTCCGAGCGCCGGGCCAAGGCGGTCGAGGCCTACTTCGCCGCCAAGGGCATCGACCCGGCCAACGTGGATACCGTGGGCTACGGCGAGGCCAAGCCCAAGTATGACAACACCACGGCTGACGGCCGGAAGCTGAACCGGCGCGTGGATATCCGCTTCAAATAACGTTTGTCACCGGGGGGGCCGTGCGGCCCCCCCGTTTTTTTCCGGCCTGCGCATGACCAGAACCGCCCTGTCCAACTCCATTTCCCGCACGGTCCTCGCCGTGCCGCTGTGCCTGCTCCTTGCCCTGGCGGGCTGTTCGGACCAGGCCCCGGAGCCCAAGCCCGCGGCCCAGGCCAACGCCACCGCCGCCCCCGAGGCGGCCAACGCTACCCTGGCGGACGTGCTGGCCGGCAACGCCAGCCTGCTGGCCCCGGACCTCTCGCCCGAGGCGGCCAACGCCACCCTGGCGGCCTGCGCGCTCCAGGCGCCGGAGGAGAAGGCTCCTGCCCGGCCCAAAAAGGCCCAGGTCCGACAGGAGAAGCCCGCGGCCAAGCCGGCCCGGGCCTCTGCGCCTGCTGTCCCGGCCAAGGCTCGGGCCTCGGCCGGCCTCCTGACCCTGGAGCGGGCGCAGCAGGAGTTCACCTCCTTTGCCCGGCAGTGGGTGTCCGTCCTGTCCCGGAACATGCTGGGCAATGCCGGGCGCATGGCCGTGACCAAGGACGGGAGTGCGTACGTTGCGCGCTTCGCCGAGGTGGAGCAGGACACCATGGAGTTCGAGGTCAAGGCCACGGATTCGCCCACCTGTCCCTTTGTGGGCATCCTCAAATATTTCGAGACCAGCTACGAGTCCCGCGGCGACAGCCCGGAGGCGGCCAAGACCGGCGAGTTCTCCCGGGTGCGCAAGGTGCGGGTCACCGAGCTTTTCCGCCATTCCGGCGCCCGCTGGGAATAGCCGCAACGCAGTCTGGGAGGGAAGATGGGGCAGCATCCCGAGACCGACGCCGACACGCTCAAGGCCCTGAGCGAACTGACCGTCCTGTGCGTGGACGACGATCCGGTGGGCCTGGAGCAGGTGGCCGGGCTCCTGCGCCGGGCCGGGGCCGAGGTGATTCAGGTCGAGGGCGGGGAACAGGGCCTGGATGCCTTCCGCTCCCGGGAGCCGGATCTGGTGGTCACGGACCTGCTCATGCCTGGCATGGACGGGCTGGCTCTCTCCCGGGCCATCCGCGCCCTGGACCCCGACGTGCCGGTGTTCGTGACCACCGGGGTGGACGACCCCGGGCTCATCGTGTCCGCCCTGGAACAGGACGTGGACCAGCTCCTGCTCAAGCCGGTCCTGCCCGAGGCCCTGCTGGGCGCGGTGTTCAGGGCCCTGCGGGTGACCGAACTGCGGCGTCGGCTACTGGAGGCAGGCCGGGCCTTGCGCCAGGTCCTCGACGCCTATCCCAATTTCGTGCTGGTGGTGGAGGACGGGGAGGTGAGCTACGCCAACCGTGGGCTGTGCACCTTCCTGGGATTCGCCTCCTTTGACGAGATGAGGGCCGCCGGACGGCAGGTGGGGGATTTCGTGGCCGAACTGGACGGCAAGCCCTATGGCAAGGGACCCCGGGCCTGGCTGCGCAGCATCCTGGACGACCCCCTGGACCGGGAGCGCCGGATACGGCTGGCCGACCCCCGCACCCCCCTGGCCCGGCCCCGGACCTTTGCCGCGGCCTTCAATCCTTTCGGGACGCCGGGCCGCAGCCTGCTCACCCTCACCGACGTGAGTGAGCTGGAGGACGCCCGGCAGTTGCTCGAGGACCAGGCCGCCACGGACCCGCTCACCGGGGTGAGCAACCGCCGCCGCTTCGAAACCCTCCTGGCCGCGGAAGAGGACCGGGCCCTGTCCGGCCTGGGTCCCTTCGCCCTGGTCATGCTGGACATCGACCATTTCAAGTCCATCAACGACACCTACGGCCACGACGTGGGGGACAGCGTGCTGCAGGAACTGGTGGGCCTGGTGCAGGACAGCGTGCGGGCCACGGACCGCCTGGCCCGCCTGGGCGGCGAGGAGTTCATCGTGCTGGCCGCCAACTCCGGCATGAACCGGGCGGCCCGGGTGGCGGAGCGCCTGCGCCGCACCGTGGCCGGGCGCGGTTTTGCGGGGGTGCCCCGGCAGGTGACGTGCAGCTTCGGGGTGGCGGAACACCGCGTGGGCGAAACCCGAGAGCAGCTTTTCAAGCGGGTGGACGAGGCCCTGTACCGGGCCAAGCAGGGCGGCCGCAACCGGGTGGAGCTGGGTTGACCCCGCCGTGGCGGGTTGCCAGGTCCGGGCCGGGAAGGTATCCTTGCACCTGAATCGGCCCGCGTGCCGAATGAACACAGGGAGGAACACACTATGGAAGCTTCCAAGGACAAGATCTATACTCTGGGCCGCAACCAAGCCGGTCCGAGCGACGAGCAGGTGGCTGCGGAGATCACCGCCAGGACCGGCCGGGACATGGGCCGCGTGGCCCTGTTCGTCTCCATTCTTGCGGTCATCCTGCTCACGGTCTTCTTTTTCGGGATGAACCAGAACATGACCGGGCTCACCGCCCAGTTGAAAGACGTTCCCGTCATGAAGGAGCAACTGGCCACGGTGCAGCAGCAGGTGGCGGCCCTGGAGAACCTGCCCGCCGCCACCAGGAAGATGGTCCTCTCCAGCATGCTGGCCGAGACCGCCCAGAAGCTGGCCTACGTGCAGAGCCAGGCCCCGGAGGGCGAGGCCGCCGCCCGGCTGGCCAAGGCCATCGAGGAGATCACCGCAGCCCAGGCCGAGTTGACGAAATAGCCAGGAATTCCAATCGGTTGACTTGGGCGGGGGGATTTCCTTCCGCCCGTTTTTTTTCTGTGGCATAAGGGGGTTAGGGCAAAAGACCGGGGGCCGGTGAGGCATGGACAGGGTGAGCGTGCGGATGCCGGGGGGCAACCTTCACCAGTTCGAGGGCGAGCTGGTCTCCCGTGTGGTGCGCGAGGAGCCCCTGGACGAGCGTCGGAGCACGGTGCGCACCGTGAGCCTCTACCGGACCGCGGATGGGGCCTACGTGTTGGTGCTGGACACCCGCATGGTCATGCTGGGGGCCAACCACTACCTGCACTTCGCCAGTCTGGACGACGTTGGCGACTACCTGGGCAGAGACGACGGGGACCTGGCCCGGGAGCTTCTGGAGAAAGCGGCGCGGGAGCCGAAAGCCTGAGGGGGGGCCATGGGGGGGAATACGAAGAAATCCGGGCCGGACTGCGCGGCCTGTCCCTTTGACTGGGCCGAGCGGGCCTGCCGCAAGCCCGGGGGCAAGGGGCCGAAGACCTGCCCGACCCTGCGCGACCGCAAACTGGCGGCCCGGGCCCAGGCGCTGACCACCGGCGCGGACCTGGAGTTCGCCTGCCAGGCCTCGCGCCAGGAATCCTCGGGCTACGGCAACCGCGAGGCCGGCTACGCCCGGGTGCGGCCGCTCAAGCCCCGTATCCAGGAACTGGTGGAGTTCGCCCACCGCATGGGCTACCGCCGCCTGGGCCTGGCCTTCTGCATCGGCCTGCGCAATGAGGCCGCGGTGGTGCGGGACCTCCTGGCGGTCCAGGGGTTCGAGGTGGTCTCGGCCAGCTGCAAGGTTGGCCGGGCCGAGAAGTCCCTGCTGGGGATGGGGCCGGAGGACCAGGTGGATCCCACGGTCCCGGTGGAGACCATGTGCAATCCGGTGTTCCAGGCCCTGCTGCTCAACGAGTACGGGGCGGAGCTCAACGTGCTCCTGGGCCTGTGCGTGGGGCATGACTCCCTGTTCATCAAGCACGCCCAGGCGCCGGTCACGGTGCTGGCGGTCAAGGACCGGCTGCTGGGTCACAACCCCCTGGCCGCGATCTACACCAGCGACAGCTACTGGCGCAGCCTGAAGCATCCCCTGGAGGAGTCGGGCTCTTAATCTTCCTCGAACTCCACGCCCAGGGCCTCCCACTGGGCCGCGCCCTCGGCCTCCATGCGGGCGATCTCCTCCTCGCTCCTTTCGGGCAGCACCAGGGCCTCGGCAATGATTTGCCAGAGGTATTTCACCTGGTACTTGTAGTCCTTGAAGAACTTGGGGATGCGCTTCATCATCTGGTCGCGGCAGTTGGAGCAGCCCACGGCCACCACGTCCGCGCCCGAGCGCACGATCTGTTCGTACTTGAACTTGGCGTGGTGGGCGCTTTCCTTCTCGTAGGGCATGGGCCAGTTGCCGCCGCCCGCGCCGCAGCAGAAGTTGTTGGCCCGGTTGGGGTAGAACTCCACCCGGGTGTCCACGCACTGGTCCAGTATCCAGCGCGCCTCCTCGTAGTATGCCTTGCCGTAGTGGTATTCCAGCTCCCGGCCGTGCTTACAGGAGTCGTGCCACGCGAAGGCCTGGTCCGCGTGGACCGACTTGTCCAGGGTGATGAGCCCCTTCTCCAGGATTTCCTTGAGGTAGTCGTAGAGATAGATGAACTCCGCCTTGTACGTGGGATCCTCCATGGCGCAGAGCTTCATGCCCGTGCGGCAGCCGTAGGAGCCGCCTCCGCAGTCGGGCATGATCAGGCGGCCCACCCCGAGCTCGCGGGAGATGTCTATCTTGCGCTTGGCCAGGACCTTGGTGGCGTCGTAGTTGCCGGTGAACAGCCCCCAGTCCACGGCTTCCCAGTTCTGGGAGGGAACGGTCCAGTTGGCGCCGGAGGCGTAGAATATCTTCCACCACCACTTCATGTCCTCGAAGTCGCCGTAGATTTCCTTGGAGTTGGGGAAGAACAGGATGTCCGCCCCCGACTTGTCCACGGGCACATAGAACCCCGGGCACTCCTCCTCGGCCAACTCCTTGCCCACCTCGGCCAGGGTCTGGAGGTAGTCCTCCCTGGGAATGTCCATGTTGTTGCCCGAGGCCAGCACCCGCTCCACGCCCTTGTGCAGGATGCCCGGCACCGCGTCCCGGGGCCGCAGGTGCTTCATGTGGGCAAAGGCCGGAACGATGTCGATGTGCATGGGGCAGGCGTGGGCGCAACGGCCGCAACCGGTGCACACCCAGGGGAATTTGGACTCGACCACCTCGTCCACCAGGCCCAGGTTGAGCATGCGGATGACCTTGCGGGTGTTCCAGCCCTCCATGCCCTCCATGTCGCTGATGGGGCAGCCGCTCACGCAGGCCCCGCAGGCGAAGCAGGCGGACAGGTCGTACTTGGCGAAGCGTTCCTTGATTTCCGCGGGCAGCTCCCGCGGGGTCACCGTGGTCATGGCGTACTCCCCTGGGGGCCCGGCCGGGGTCGCCGGCCGGGCGGACGCATTCAGGTTCAAGCCGTTGCGGCCACCTTGCCCTTCTCAGCCACCCCGCCGGTCTGGTCGTACATCATGCCGCAGCGCAGATCGAAGTGGCGGTTGATGCTCATGGTGGGGCAGGTGGAGTTCAGCGCCACCTGGGCCACCACCGAGCCCAGGTAGGCCTTCTCGGGGTCGCTCTCGGTGGAGTGGTGGGCCATGAGCACCAGGCCGGCCTGGTGCATCCGGCTGAGCTTGAGTATCTCCATGGCCGGCTTGCCTTCGAAGCACTCGAACTGCACGGTCTTCAGACCGCGCAGGAGCGGCTCGAACTGGGTGCGCATGCGCTCCTTGGCCTCCTCGGAGCGGCGGATGAACTCGGGCTGGGACAGGTCCATCTCCTCGATGCAGTGGAAGATGGTGAGCGTGGACTTGTAGTGCCGCGCCATCTGCGCGCCGTAGCCCACCGCGCACTCGGACTGCTCTGAGAAGTCGGTGGCCACCACCAGCTCCTTGAAGCTCTGCTCGCCGTAAGGCGTCTGCTTGGTGACGATCATCACCGGGCAGCGGGCCTTCTGGGACACGCGCTCCAGGGTCGAGCCCGCCATGCCCCACATCTTGGAGCGGCGCTCCTCGTACTCCTTGGTGTGCGGCCCCATGATGATGAGGTCCGCGTTGTCCTGGCGGGCGATGCGCAGGACCTCGTTGTGCGGGATGCCCGGGACCACCGATATCTTGTAATCGGCGACGCCCTTGAGCTTGTCCTTGTAGAACTCCTGGATCTCCTGCTTGATGCGGTCGGTGGTTCCGTCGGCGGCCAGGTGCTCCATGTGGCCCCAGCCCTGTCCCATGCCCACCACGTGGACCAGGTTCAGCTTGGCTTCGAAGCGCTGGGCAAATCCGAAGGCCGTGTCCGCGGCGCAGTCGCACACTTCCGACGGCGTCACCGCGATGATGATGTCCTTGAACATGGCGACACCCTCCTGTTGTGGTTGTCGGAGCGGAAGCTCACGATGTTGGCTTGCTTGTGATTCCGGTCCAGGGCCTCGGACAGCCGGTCCGTGAGGGCCAGGTTCTTGGACAGGAGCACGTCTTCGGGGCTCATGCCCATGGCCAGGCCCATGAGTTGGGGCAGATAGACCACGGCCACCTCCCGGGCGGAGCCGCTGCCCCGCAGGGCCTGGCGCTGGTAGGCCTCAAGGTTCATGGAGCAGAGCGGGCAGACCGTGGCCACGCAGTGGGCCTCCCCGGCCGCCGAGAGGATGCCCGCCACCGCGCGCAGGGCGGTGTCCTGGTCCGTGGCCATGAGCGAGGCCCCGCAGCAGGTGGCGGACTTGTCCCAGGCCAGAACCGTGGCCCCCAGGGCGGCCAGGATGCGGTCCATGCTGGAGGGCCTCTCCGGGTCGTCGAACACCGGGTAGGGCCGAAGCGCCTGGCAGCCGTAGTAGGGCGCCACCACCAGGCCCTCCAGGGGCACGAGCACGGCCTGGCCGATGCGCTCCTCGCCCACGTCGTTCACCAGCACGTCCAGCAGGTGGCGAACCCGGACCCCGGGGTCCAGGGCCAAACCCTCTCCGGCGATGGCCTGGTTCACCCGGGCCGTCAGCTTGCGGTCGTGCCGGGTCTGTTCCACCACCTTCAGGTGGTTCAGGTAGCAGGCGCTGCACGGGGCCATCACGTCCTTGCCCGGATACTGCTTGGCGGCCAGCCCCAGGTTGCGGGCGGGCAGGGCCAGGGCCAGAAGGCCGCTCACCGCGTCCACGGCTCCGGCCCCGCAGCAGGTCCAGTCGGTGATCTCGTTCAGGCCCAGGCACAGGCGCTCGAACACCAGCCGAGTGGACACGTCGTATTCCTGGGCGCTCTCGGTGAGCGAACAGCCGGGGTAGTATGCGTAGCTCATGGGTTTTCCTCCATCTCCCGGACCCGGGTGAAGAGGTCGTCCAGCACTCCCTTGTGCTGGCCCGACGGCGTGTGCAGCTTGCCCTTGGCCAGGAGCTTCATGCCCACCGGGGTGAAGCGCAGGGGCAGGAGCGGGTCGCGCATGGCCATGAAGTAGTGGAACATGAGGTCCATCTCCTGCACCCGGCCGTACTTGTGCACGTTGTCGATGAAGGCCTGGTAGAAGATGCCCTTGCGCCGGGCCGCGCTGGGTCCGTGCTCGGCGGCCAGGCGCTTGAGCGCGGCCATGGCCCGGGTCAGGGGCAGGCCCCGCGGGCAGCGCAGGGTGCAGGAGTAGCAGGCCGAGCACATCCAGAAGGTCTTGCTCCCGAGCACCTCGTCCGTGAACCCGAAGAGCAGGCAGCGCCACATCTGGCGCGGGGTCAGGTCCATGGACGAGGCGTTGGGGCACGACGCGGTGCAGGTGCCGCACTGCATGCAGGCCCTGACCATGTCCCGCACCTCGTCCAGGGGATCGGGGAGATCGGGGTGGCCGGGCTCGTGGCCCTTCCCATGCAGGGGCAGGGCCAGGGTGGTGGGATGGTTGCTTTCGGCGCGCATAGCTTCTCCTTGGCGGTAATGGGGCCGGCCCTAGGCCAGTTCCTCCAGGGCGGCGTCGATGGAGCCCATGACCTGGGCGTCGTCGAAGCCCTTGAGCACGGCGGCGCTGTTGGGGCAGACCGCGGTGCAGGAGCCGCAGCCCTGGCAGAGGATGGCGTCCACCTCGATGAGGTCTTCCTCCAGGTTCATGCGCCGCGCCCCGTAGGGGCACACGTCGATGCAGCGGCCGCACAGGGAGCACAGGGAGTGCCGCACCTCGGCCACCACGTTGCCCGCGTCCAGGCGCTCGCCGGACAGGATGCGCAGGGCGCGTTCCGCCGCGGCCTTGGCCGAGGCCACGTGCTCGCCCATGTTGCCCGGGGCCCGGGCCAGGCCGGCCATGAACACCCCGTACTTGAGGAAATCCACGGGCCGCCACTTGGGCTCGGCCTCGCGGTAGAACCCGTCCTCGGTCAGCGGCACCCCGAACTGCTCGGCCAGCTCCTCCACCTCGTTGGGCTCCACGCCCGTGGACAGGACCAGGATGTCCGGGGTGATCTGGATCTCCTCGCCCAGCACCGGGTCCAGGGCGGTGATACGGGGCTTGCCGTCCTCGAACTCCACCTTGGGCCTGTGGTCCAGGTCGTAGCGGATGAAGATGGCCCCCAGGCGGCGGGCCTCGGTGTAGAACTGCTCCATGAACCCGTAGCTCATGATGTCGCGGTAGAACACGAAGACCTTGATGCCCGGGTTCTTGCGCAAGAGGGTGTGCAGGTTCTTGAGCGCCCCGGCGCAGCAGATCCGGGAGCAGTAGTTGCGTCCCTCCTCCCGGGAGCGCCAGCACTGGATCATGGCCACCGAGGAGAGGGCGCCCGCGTCCAGCTCGCCCGAGGCCAGGCGCTCTTCCAGCTCGACCTGGGTGAGGGTGGCGGGGTGGACCCGGAACCCGTAGTCGTAGACCTTGGCCTCCCGGCCGCCGGTGGCCAGGATGGTGGTTCCGTGCTCCAGGGTGGCCACTCCCTCGGGTCCGTAGACCACGGAGCTGAAGGCGCCGGCCCGGCCCATGCTGAGCACCACCCGGGAGTCGGTGTGCACCGTGATGTTGGGATGCTTCTGGACCTGCTCCACCAGGTCCGCCATGTAGCGCTGCGGGTCGCGGCCCTCCAGGGTGGTGCGCAGGCGCATGGCCGCGCCGCCCAGGGCCTCCTCGCTCTCCACGATGGTCACGGGATACCCGTGGTCCGCAATGCCCACGGCCGCGGTCATGCCCGCCAGCCCGCCGCCCACCACCAGGGCCTGGCGGTAGACCGGGGTGGCCGAGCGCTGGCGCAGCGTGTCGGCGCGCACCAGCCGGGCCAGGGCCATGTTCAGGGTGGCGAAGACCTCCCGGCCCAGGGCCATGCGGTCGGGGGCCTCCTGCCGGGCCGAGGCCATGGCCGGGGTGTAGACGTCGACCACGTCCATGAAGGCCGGGTTCAGGCCCAGGGCGGCGCCCAGTTCGCGCAGCTTTGGCACGTAGGCGTAGGGCATGCAGGCCCCAAGCAGGATGCGGTTGGGCCGCTTCTCCCTGGCCACTTCGGCGATGTTCTCCCAGCCCGGGGCGGTGCAGCTCGCGTCGATGCGGGCCACCCCGACGACCGAGGGCTGGGCTTCCAGCCGGGCGATGAGCGCCTCCATGTCCACCGCGCTCTCCAGCACCGGGCAGGAGGTGCACAGGGCCACCAGCACCTTGGGGGCTTCCCGGCCCACGTCGCGGTACTCGGGCTCGGGCTCGGCCACCTTCTCCTTGAGCGGGGCGTAGATGTTGATGAGGCGCGAGGCCTCCATGGCCGCGGCCCCGGCCGCGATGAGGGACTCGGCGATGTCGCGGGGGGCGCCGGCCGAGCCCGCGGCGAACACCCCCAGCCGGGAGGTGCGCGAGGGGTCGAAGTGCCGGGTGCGCAAGAAGCCGTGCTCGTTCAGATCGACCTGGGCGGCCCGGGCCAGGGCCGGCAGGTCCTTGGGCGGCCGCGCGCCCACGGCCAGGACCAGCAGGTCGGTGTCCTCTTCCTTGAGCGCCCCGGATTCGTCCATGTAGCGCAGGCGCAGGGCCCCGGGGTCGTCGGGAGAGGGCATGGCGGTGTGGATGCGGCTGCGCACGAAGCGCACCCCGGCTTCCTCCTCGGCCTGGTCGCGGTAGCGCTGGTAGTCCCGGCCGAAGGTGCGCATGTCCATGCTGAAGATGGTGGCCTGCGCGGGCTCGCCGCTTTCGTCGCGCAGCATCTGGCGGGCCAGCAGGGCCTCCTTGATGGAGATCATGCAGCACACCGAGGAGCAGTAGTTCACGCCCTTGCCCAGGTCGCGGGAGCCCACGCACTGCAGCCAGGCCACCCGCCTGACCGGCTTGCCGTCCCCGGGCCGGACCAGCTTCTCGCGGCCCGGGCCGCTGCCCGAGAGCATGCGCTCGAACTCCACCGAGGTGACCACCCCGGGCAGGACCTTGTAGCCCAGGGTGTCGGCCCCGAAGGACTCGGCGCAGGGGGTGTAGGTGTCGAACCCGGTGGCCAGCACCACCGCGGCCACGGACAGCTCCAGCCGCTTTTCCGAGGCCGCGCGCAGGAAGGTCTTGTCCAGGACGGGGACCACGGCCTTGGGCTTCAGGGGCTTTTCCAGCGCCAGCCGGGCCCCGGCCACCTTGAGCTTGGCCGCCAGTTCCGCGTGCTGCGGCCTGGCCAGGAGCGCCACCACCAGTTCGGGCTTGAGCTCCAGGGCGCGGGCCAGGAAGCGTTCCGGCTCCAGGCCGGGCAGGTCCAGGTCCAGGAGCAGCATGGACAGGTGCTCGTCCTGGGCGATTGCCTCCAGGGCCGCCTCGGGCGTGGCCTCGGCGGCCAGGGGGAAGAGCAGGTCCTTCACCCACTCGGCCGCGGACTCGGCCAGGCCGGGTTCCGCAGAGGCCAGCAGGGTGTGGAAGGTGGCGCGGCGGTTGAACTGGAAGTCGATGGCCTCGGTGGGGCAGGTCTCGTGGCAGCGCCAGCAGCGGATGCAGTGGTCCAGGTCCACCACGTAGGAGTTGGGGATGTTGTGGGGCACGGGCAGGTGCACGGCCGCGCGTTCGGTGAGCCCGGCGTTGAACTCGCTGGGCACCCGCACCGGGCAGACCGCGGAGCACGCCCCGCAGCCGATGCACTTGGTGGGATCCACGAAGCTGGAGCCCTGGCGCAGGAAGGCGGTGAACTGGCCGGGATCGCCGTCCAGGCCGGTGAGTTCGGTGGACAGGAAGATGTCGATGTTCTTGTGGAACAGTCCCTTGCGCATGCAGAACTGGGAGGAGCTGTCCCGCTCGGTGAGCGGCAGCATCTTGCACATGCCGCAGGCGTTGGTGGGGAACTGGTAGTCGAGCTGGGTGAGCAGCCCGCCCAGGTTGGGCTTGCGGTCCACCAGGGCCACCTTCTGTCCGGTCTCGGCCAGGTCCAGGGCGGCGCGGATTCCGGCCACGCCGGCTCCCACCACCAGGGCTGCGTATGTCGTCTTCATGGTCCGGCTCCTCCTTGGGTCAAACCGGAACTAATCCCGGCCTCCGGTGATTTCGGCGAATTCCTTGGTCTGGAACACCGAGAGCGGGATGGGCTCGTCCGGGCTGCGGCCCGGCTCGTAGGAGAACGCCTCCTGGGTGCGGGCGGCCACGGTGCGGAACAGCTCCATCACCGGCACGTCGTTGGGGCAGGCGTTGGAGCACTGGCCGCAGCCCACGCAGGACAGGCTCATGTGGGCCAGGCGGGTGAGGTGGAAGAGCACCGTGTCCGTGGGCAGGCGCAGGGCGCTCTTGCCCTTGGCCCAGCCCAGGTACTGCCAGGGCTTGTGATCGAACACGTCGGTGAGGAACACGCACTCCCGGCAGTAGCAGACCGGGCAGGCCGCCCGGCAGTTGTAGCAGCCCACGCAGGCCGCCAGGTAGTCGGCCAACTGGGGCATGGACGCGGTGGCCTTGCGGGTCTCGTCGAACATCTGGTCCCGGAAGGCGGCGCGGCCGGCCGCCATCTCGGCCAGGGCGTCCTTGCGCGCGGTGGGCTCGGCGGTGTCGGGCAGGCGCAGCTTGGCGAGCAGGGCCTCGCCCCGGGGGGTGTGGGCCTTGACCAGCAGGTGCCCGGCCCCGCGCAGGCCCACCAGGCCCAGGGTGATGTCCGCGCCGGTCGCCACCGGGTGTTCGCAGGCCCGGCAGGCCTTGGCCAGGGAGATGTCCGCCGGCTCCGGGGTGCGGCCGGCCAGGGCCTGGCCGGCCCACTGGTTGGAGGCCTCCAGGGGTGCACGGCCCGCGGCGAAGCGGCGGTAGTCCGCGTTGCTGTAGGCTCCCAGGCAGTCCAGGCTCACGATGGCCAACTCCTCCAGGTTGCCCTGGTTGAGCTTGACCAGCTCCACGAAGGCGCGCACCTCGCAGGGCCGCAGCACCGCGGCCAGGGCCCCGCCGGGCGAGCCGCCCCGGGTGAGCTTGGCCGCGATGCGCGCGGCGTTGAGCGGAAAGGCCGGGGCCAAGGGGTCGGCCTGCTTCAGGCGCTCGGGCTCGGTGACCAGGGCGGGCATGACCACGCCCGGCCCCATGTGCAGGGGGGTGAGCAGCCCGGCCACGCCGCCGTCGTCCATGAGCATGTGCAGGAAGGCCTGCACCGACTGGAGCAGGTTGCCGTTCTGCACTTCGAGCTTGGCGGTGGTTGCCATTGCATTCTCCTCGTCTCGCGTTGGCGGTCGCCGGTCGGAGCCGGGGCTCCGGGCGGCAGGTCCGCAGTTGTTTCTTTCAAAAAATTCTGACGAATCTTTTGGGGTTCACCCTAAATGGCCATCATGGTCCGGGCGTCGCTGGGTCCCAGCTCCCGGATGTCGGCCACCATGTGGTTGACCGTTGCGGCGAACTCGTTGCCCTCGCTGGCCCCGACCCAGGTGAGCTTGAGCCGGCGCGGGTCCACCCCGAATCCGGCCAGGATCTCGCCCAGCAGCTTCATGCGGCGGCGGGCCTTGTAGTTGCCGTTGATGTAGTGGCAGTCCCCGGGGTGGCAGCCGCTCACCAGCACCGCGTCCGCGCCGGAGAGCAGGGCCTTGAGCACGTACTTGGGGTCCACCATGCCGGTGCACATCATGCGCACCAGCCGCACGTTGGGGGACTGCACCATGCGCGCGGTGCCGGCCAGGTCGGCGGCGGTGTAGGTGCACCAGTTGCAGACAAAGGCCACGATGGTGGGCTCGAAGTCCGGCATGGCGGCGCCTGCGGCGGACTGGTCCGGCATGGGCTGGGTGTGTTCGGTGGCGGGCATGGGAACCTCCTGTGGATTACGCGGTCGCCTCTTCGGGGCGTTCCGGGGCCTCTTCGGTGATGGGGATGCTGACGGTCTCCCCGGCCTTGGCGGTCTTGCCGCGCGGGCCGGTGAGCACGTCCGAGAGCAGACCATCCAACTCGGAGAAGATCTGCTGCTCGCTGAAGTGCTTGATCTGAGCCGCGCCGCTGGGGCAGTAGGCCGCGCAGCTGCCGCAGCCCTTGCACAGGGCTTCGTTGACCACGCTCACCTGGTGCAGCTCGTCGAACTCGATGGCCGAGTAGGCGCACAGGCCGATGCACACCTTGCAGCCCACGCAGATGTCGGGGTTGATGTGCGAGGTGGTGGGGGAGATGTCCACCAGGCCGCGGGCCGCCAGGGACAGGGCCTGGGCCGCTGCGCCCGAGGCGTGGGCCACGGCGTCCGGGATGTCGCGCGGGGCCTGGCAGGTCCCGCCCAGGTAGATGCCGTCCGTGGCCGTGGACACCGGCCCCAGCTTGGGGTGCTCCTCCAGGAAGAAGCCGTCCAGGCCCTGGCTGATGCCGAACACCCGGGCCACTTCCGCGGCGTCCTTGCGCGGCTCCATGGCCGTGCACAGCACCACCATGTCCACCGGCACCCGCAGCCGCCGGCCGAGCAGGGTATCCTCGGCCAGGACCACCAGCTTGCCTTCCTCGGCCGGGTTCTCGGCCTGGTCGGTGACCGCGGCGGGCCGGCCCCGGATGAAGGTCACGCCTTCCTCCTGCACCCGGCGCAGGAACTCCTCGTAGCCCTTCCCGAAGCAGCGCAGGTCCATGTAGAAGTTGTAGACCTGGGCGTGGTGCCCCACCTTGTCCTTGATGAGGTGGTCGTACTTGAGGGCGTACATGCAGCAGACCCGGGAACAGTACTCGTGGTGGTTGGCGTCCCGGCTGCCCACGCAGTGCACGATGGCCACGCTCTGCGGCGGCTGGCCGTTCTTCATGAGGATCTTGCCCCCGGTGGGGCCCACGGCGTTGTTCAGGCGCTCGAACTGGAGCGCGGTGTAGACCTCGGGATAGCGGCCGTAGCCGTAGGGCACCATGGGCGTGGGGTCGAAGGTGTCGAACCCGGTGCACAGGATGATGGTGCCCACGTTCAGGGTGAGGAGCTTCTCCTTCTGCTCGAAATCAATGGCCCCGGATGGGCAGAGCTTGGCGCAGGCCCCGCACTTCTTGTTGTTCAGGGTGCGGCAGTGAGCCGCATCGATCACCGGGGTGTTGGGCACGGCCTGGGGCGAGTTGCGGTAGATGGCGCGGCGCTCGGACAGGCCTTCCTCGAACTCGCTCACCACCTTGGTGGGGCACTTCTCGGTGCACAGGCCGCAGCCGGTGCACAGGTCGCGGTTCACGTAGCGGGGCCGCTCCCGCAGGGTGATGGTGTAGTTGCCCACGAACCCCTCCACCTTGGTCACGTCCGTGAAGGTGTGCAGCTCGATGTTGGGCTCCTGGGCCACGGCCACCATCTTCGGCGTGGAGATGCAGGCCGCGCAGTCCAGGGTGGGGAAGGTCTTGTCGAACTGGGCCATGTGCCCGCCGATGGACGGGCCGCGCTCGATGAGGTGCACCTTGTGCCCGCTGCGGGCGATGTCCAGGGAGGCCTGGATGCCCGCGATGCCCGCGCCCACCACCAGCACGTCGGGGTGGACCTTCTCGGTGCGGGAGTAGAGCTTGCCGTGCCGGCTCACCCGGCGCACCGCCCCGGCCACCAGGCGCATGGCCTTGGCCGTGGCCTCGTCCGGGTCCTTGGTCACCCAGGAGCAGTGCTCCCGGATGCAGGTCATCTGGAAGAGGTAGGGGTTGAGCCCAGCCCGGGCGCAGGCCTTCTGGAAGGTCTTCTCGTGCAGCCGGGGGGAGCAGGAGGCCACCACCACCCGGGTCAGGCCCATCTCCTTGATGTCCCGGATGATCATGTCCTGGCCGGGGTCCGAGCACATGAACTTGTAGTCCCGGGCCACGGCCACGTCCTTGAGGGTTCCGGCGAATGCCGCCACCGCCGGCGGATTCACCTTGCCCGCGATGTTGGTGCCGCAGTGGCAGACGTACACCCCGATCTTGTTGGCCATGGTCCTCGTCCTCCTTGCAAACGAAATGCGGCGGTCCTCAGACCGCGGCCATGTTCCCGGTCCCCACGCCTTCCCCGTCGCGCACCGCCCGGGTTCGCTTCCATTCGCTGCGCTGCTCCAGCGCCTCCTGGGCCTGTTCCCCGGCCCGGGGGTTGTCCGCCTCGGGATAGGCCTCCACCACGGTCTGCACCGCGTCGGCCAGGATGGCCCGGCCCAGGGGCGTGCGGGTGACCACCGTGGTCCAGCCCGCCTCCGCGCCCAGCCCGCCCAGGGACAGGTCCGCGTATTCCGCGCCGTAGTCGGTGCAGAAGCGGCAGGCGTGGCGGCGCATGAAATCCAGTTCCTCCAGGGGGATGGTGAGCACCCCCCGGCCCCGGGCGTGGACGTGCAGGGCGTCCTTCACGTTGATCTTCTCCACCTCGGACCAGGCGAAGCCGCCCAGCTTCTCCAGGCGCTTGCGCCCGGCCTGGCCGAACTCGAAATGGCCGGAGCAGAACAGCCCCAGCAGGCAGTACAGGGAGTCGGTGGGCACCACGCCCAGGACCTGCATCTTGCGGATGGTGAGGATCTGCTCGGGCAGGCCCACGCAGGCCACCCGGCGCAGGCCCTGGCGCATCTGTTCGCCCAGGGCGGAGACCGCCGGGGCGAAGGTGGCGTACCGGCCGCCCACCAGGTCCCGGGCCACGGGAGGGCCGGCAAAGGAGGCCGCGGCCTCCAGGATGTCCTTGCGGGTGGTGGCCAGGAAGGGCCGCCGGGAAAAGGGGCCCGAGCCCCGGGCCAGCACCGCGCCGTCGATGCGGCCCTCGTCGAACAGGCGCAGCAGGATGGCGGTGAGCACCCCGCCGTCGGTGGCGATCTCCCGCACCGAGGCGTCCTTGGCCCGGGCCACGCTCACCCCCAGCACGTTGCCCATGGGCTCCTGCCACAGGGCGCGGCGCCGCGCCTCTTCCTCCAGTTCGCCTATGACCGGGCAGAACATGTAGCACAGCCCGCACTCGATGCATTTCTCGGGGTCGCTGAACCGGGGGGTGCCGTCCGGGTCCTGGGACAGGGCGCCGTAGTTGATGGCCGCGCAGAAGGTGACGCATCCGCCGCAGCGGCGGCAGCGTCCCGGCTTTTGCACTTCCTCGATGAGACTGGCGAAGGTCTTCATGTCTCCCCCGGTGGGACCGCATCCGCACAGGGCGGTCCCAAGGCACAAGACTCAAGATACATGCCAATATGAATAGTAAATTATTTGAGTATGTTAAGATTTTGTCCTGACCGCATCTCGTATTGCAAGACTGGAAAGCGTCTTGTTTCGCAAGACAACATTCGGCCAGGCAGGGTGTGGAACCGGTGCGGTTTTGAACCTCTCCTGGAATTCCGGACCGTTGGAGCCTCCCGATGGGAGGGCGGGGGATTTCCGGCCGTTGCCGGACAGTCTCACGACGCAAGATTGCCTACACGTTTTCCGGCAATTTCATGGACAAGGGCGGGAAAAGGGGGGTATGCGACCGACAAGGACCAGGGCCCGCAACCTGGGGGAGGCCATGGGTTCCCGTCGCAAGGAGCGTCCTGATTCGGTCAGGGACGCGGACCAGGTGGCCGACTGCCTGCTCCGCGCCACTTCCGACTGCGCCCTGCTCATGGACGTGGACGGGGGCATCCTGGTGGCCAACGAGCCCCTGGCCCGCCTGCTGCGCACCCCACTGGACGAGTTGCGCGGCCGCAACTTCTTCGCCTTTTTCCCGCCCGAGGTGGCGGCCCGCCGCCGGGCCATGGCCGACTTCGTCATCCGCTCCCGCGCCCCGGTGCGCTACGAGGACTCCGCCACCCCGGGCCGGATCTACGACACCCGGGCCGAGCCGGTGCTGGACCGGCGCGGCGAGGTGGCGCGCATCGCGGTCTTCTTCAGCGACGTGACCGAGGCCCGAACGGCCGAGCGCGATCGCGTGCGCCTGGCCTCGGCCATTCAGCAGGCCGCCGAGGTGGTGGTCATCTGCTCCCAGAACCTGGTGGTGGAGTATGTGAACCAGGCCTTCGAGGAGATGATCGGCCATGCCGCGCGCGCGACCCGGGGCATGCCCCTGGAGACCCTGTTCCAGGGCGGCCCGGCGCGGCGGGCCTACCAGCGCCTCTCCCAGGCTCTGGCCCGGGGCGACGTGTGGACCGGCCGCGTCTCCCTGACCCGCAAGGACACGCGCCGCCTGCGCTGCGAGATGACCTTCTCCCCGGTGCGGGTGCGGCACGGGGTGGTGCAGGGCTTCGTGGGGGTGTGGCGCGACGTGACCGAGGTGGAGCGCCTGGAGCGCCAGGTGCGCAAGTCCCAGCGCATGGAGGCCCTGGGCGCCCTGGCCGGAGGCATCGCCCACGACTTCAACAACATTCTGGGCCCCATCATCCTGCACGCCGAGCTTGGCCTGTCCGGCCTGCCGGTCACCGACCCGGCGCGGGGGCTGTTCATCAACATCCTCCAGGCCGCGGAGCGGGCCCGGGCCCTGGCCGCCCAGATCCTCAACCTGGGCCGGCAGCGGGAGGGCGACGAGCCCATCCCCTTCCGCCTCTCCACCCTGCTCAAGGAGTGCATGAAGCTGGTGGGGCCCACCCTGCCGCCCCGGGTGTCCCTGCACCATTCCCTGTATACGTCCGAAGACTATGTGCTGGCCGACCCGGCCCAGCTCCATCAAGTCGTGATGAACCTGGCCACCAACGCCCTGCACGCCATGGAACCCGAGGGCGGCCGCCTGTGCTGCGAGGTGGACCTGGTCCGGGCACCGGACGACGAGCCCCAGGCCGGCTGGGACCTGGAGCCCGGGGAGTATGTGCGCCTGGCCATGAGCGACACCGGGGTGGGCATGTCCCCGGAGGTGGCGGCCCGCATCTTCGACCCCTTCTTCACCACCCGCAAAGACGGCAGAGGCACCGGCCTGGGCCTGGCCGTGGTGCAGGGCATCGTGACCCGCCTGGGCGGGGGCGTGACCGTGCAGAGCGAGCCCGGCATGGGCACGGTGTTCCAGGTCTTCATCCCGCGCTCCACGCAGCGGCCCCAGGAGGCGGTGGGCCTGGCCGCAGCCGAGCGTCGCATCCTGCCCCGGGGCCGGGAGCGGGTCCTGGTGGTGGACGACGAGCGCAGTCTGCGCGAGAGTTGCGCCGTGAGCCTGCGCGAGCTGGGCTACCGTGTCACGGCCTGCGCCCACGCCCGGGAGGCCCTGGTCATCCTGCGCCGCACCCCGCGCCGTTTCGACTTGGTGCTTACCAACATCATCATGCCCGACTACACCGGGTTTGATTTGCTGGACGAGTTGGGTATCCTGAACCCCGAAATCCCGGTGGTGCTGGTGAGCGGCGACCGCGAACTGTTGCGCGCCGCGCTCACCCGCGCGACCCGGCCCCGGGCCTGCCTGGCCAAGCCCTTCCGCTGGAGGGAGCTGGCCGAATGCGTGCGCCGGGTGCTGGACCGGGAGGCCGCGCAGCAGCCCGCAGCCTCGGAGCAGTGACCATGGCCCGCATCCTCATCGTGGACGACGACGCCTCCCTGTGCGAGGCCCTGGCCGCGGTCATGGCCAGCCTGGGCCACGCCGCGGACCAGGCCCTGAGCCTGCACGACGGCCTGGCCCAGGTCCAGGCCCGGGAATACGCCGCGGTCATTCTCGACGTGTGGCTGCCCGACGGCAACGGCCTGGAGCACATCGCGGCCCTGCGCGACAGCCCTGGCCGGCCCGAGGTCATCATCCTCACCGGTTCCGGGGACCCGGACGGCGCGGAACTGGCCATCAAGAGCGGGGCCTGGGACTACATCACCAAGCCGCCCACCCTGAACAAGATCCGCCTGCCCGTGCAGCGCGCCCTGGCCTACCGCTCCCGGCAGGAGCGCAAGGTCCACCGCGACCTCAAGCGCGAGAACATCGTGGGCGGGTCCGGGGCCATCCTGGCCTGCCTGGACCTGGCGGCCCAGGCCGCGGCCAGCGACGTGGCCGTGCTCATCACCGGCCAGACCGGCACGGGCAAGGAGCTCTTCGCCCGGGTCATCCACGCCAACAGCGAACGCAGCCAGGGGCCCTTCGTGGTGGTGGACTGTGCGGCCTTGCCCGCCAACCTGGTGGAGAGCATGCTCTTTGGCCACGAGAAGGGGGCCTTCACCAATGCGGATCGCAAGCACGACGGGCTCATCAAGCAGGCCCACCGCGGCACGCTCTTCCTGGACGAGGTGGGCGAGCTGCCCCCGCCGGTGCAAAAGGCCTTTTTGCGGGTGCTCCAAGAGCACCGCTGCAGGCCGGTGGGCGGCAACACCGAGATCGTGAGCGATTTCCGGCTGGTGGCCGCCACCAACCGCAACCTGGAGCGCATGGCCGCGGACGGCAGGTTCCGGGAGGACCTGCTTTTCCGCCTGCAGAGCTTCAACATCCACCTGCCGCCGCTCAGGGAGCGGGGCGGGGACGTGGCCGAGCTGGCCGAGTGGTGGGCCGGCCGCCTGGCCGAGCGGCGTAGGAAGTCGGCCAAGAAGCTCTCCCCGGCGCTCTTGGCCGCCCTGGAGGACTACGCCTGGCCGGGCAACGTGCGGGAGCTGCTTAACGCGGTGGAAAACGCCATCGCCGCGGCCGGGGACGAGGCCGTGGTGGAGCCCGGCCACCTGCCCGTACACCTGCGCGCCCAGATGGTGCGCCAGGGCCTGGTCGAGCCCGACGCCGAGGTGCGGGGCAGCGAGCTGCCGGTCCTGGACCCGGGGACCTTCCCGCCCCTCAAGGACTACCGCGCCCGCGCCCTGGCCTCCCTGGAGCGCGGCTACCTGGAGAAGCTGCTCAGCCTGGCCGACGGCGACATCCGCCGCGCCTGCGCCCTGTCCGGCCTCTCCCGCGCCCGCCTCTATGCCCTGCTCAAGGAACGCGGCCTGGGGCGGTGAGGGCGCGGCTTCCGGCGCGTTGACACCCGCCCCGGCGGTTGCTAGCAAATCGAGCATCCCATAACGATCTGTGCGGTTCGAGGTGGCGGGTATGCGTCTGGCGGTTTGGATGCTCGTGGCGGCGATGGCGGCCCTGTCCGGAACGGCGTCCCGGGCGGCATTGCCGGTTCTGTGCCAGGAGGGCCTGCGGGCCACGGATCAGACGGAGAAGGTCAGGCTGTTCACCCGGTGCATCGGCGCGGGGTTGAACGACCCGCGCGACCTGGCGCTGGCCTTCGGCTACCGCGGCATGGCCTACGGCAACCTGGGCCAGGACGAACTCGCCGTCCAGGACAGCGACCAGGCCATCGCCCTGGATGCGGGCAATCCCATGTTCTTCAACATCCGGGGAAGGGGACGCTTGGACATGGGCCAATACGAACTGGCCGTCGCGGACTTCGACCAGGCCATCGCCCTGAACCGGAACAGTGTCTACGCCTTCCACAACCGGGGGTGGTGCTTTTTCCTGCTGGGTCAGTACGACCGCGCCATCGGCGACCTGGACGAGGCGATCCGCCTCGACCCCCGGCAGGGGGGCGCATACGCGGATCGGGGCAGGATCTACAACCGGCTTTTCAACTACACCAAGGCGCGGGCGGACCTGACCCAGGCGCTCGCCCTGGCGCCCACGGACGCCCGGACGCTCAACTCCCTGGCCGATTTCCTCGCCACCTGCCCCGAGCCCGAATACCAGGACGGCCCCCGGGCCGTGGAACTGGCCCGCAAGGCATGCGCCAAGCAGGAGACGGCGTGGCGTCTGTCCACGCTGGCCGCGGCTCTGGCCCGGTGCGGGCGCTTTCACGAGGCTCTGTCCGTGCAGGAAAAGGCCGTGGTCAGGGCCAAGGCCGAGAAACTCGATTGGGATGCCTTCGAATGGTTCAAGTACTGCCGGGAGAACTATCGCCAGGGCAAGCCGTGCAGCGACAGGAAGTACGGCAGCGCAATGGACTAGGGCGTCTTAGCCTTGAAAAGGTATAGGCGTTATTGTGCTTTTTGCTGAAATAATGGGACATCATTACCCGATCTCGTCCTGTTTCAGGACGAAATGCGCAAGGGGTGGCTTTGATTCGCCGGATGGGGTAAAGGGGGAAGGCTGGGAGCCCTGCCATGGCCGTTCACACACCCCAACCCTATTCGCCTGACCCCACGCCCGTGGAGCGGTTGCTGTCGCCCCTGGTGCGGTTCACCCGCATCCAGGCGGCCAGCGGCCTGGTGCTGTTCCTGGCCGCCCTGGGGGCCATGGCCTGGGCCAACTCGCCCTGGGCCGACGCGTACCACGGCCTGTGGGCCGTGCGCCTGGGCGTGGGAGTGGGGGAGTGGAGCCTGGCCAAGCCCCTGCTCCTGTGGATCAACGACGGGCTCATGGCCGTGTTTTTCTTCCTGGTGGGCCTGGAGATAAAGCGCGAGATCCTGGCCGGCGAGCTGGCCGAGCCGCGCAACGCGCTTTTGCCCACGGCCGCGGCCCTGGGGGGCATGGCCGCGCCCGCGCTCATCTATGCGGCCCTGAACGCCGGCGGCCCGGCCGCTTCGGGCTGGGGCATCCCCATGGGCACGGACATCGCCTTCACCCTGGGGGTGCTGGCGCTCCTGGGGCCGCGGATGCCGGCCTCGCTCAAGGTCTTTGTCACCGCCCTGGCCATTGCCGACGACCTGGGGGCCATCGTGGTCATCGCGGTGTTCTACACCGCGGACCTGGCCGTCTGGGCCCTGGCCGCGGCGGCCGCGCTCTTCGCCCTCATGCTCGGGGCCAACCGGCTGGGGGTGCGTTCGCCCGCGGTGTACGCCCTGCTGGGCGCGGCCATGTGGTTCTTTTTTCTCAAGTCAGGGGTGCACGCCACCATCGGCGGGGTCCTGGCCGCCCTGGCCATCCCGGCATCCACCCGGCTGGACTGCCGGGAGTTCATGGCCACGGCCCGGGGCCTGCTGGACCGGTTCGAGGACAAGGTGGCCGGGAGCGGCGGCGGGGTGCTGGCCAATCCTCGGCTCCAACCCTACCTCGACTCCCTGCAGCGGGCCGCGGGCCACGCCGAGGCACCGCTCCTGCGGCTGGAGCACGGCCTGCACCCCTGGGTGGCCTTCCTGGTCATGCCGGTGTTCGCCCTGGCCAATGCCGGGGTGAGCCTTCCCCCGGACTTCGGCGGGGCCCTGGCCCAGCCCCTTGGCCTGGGCGTGATCCTGGGCCTGGTGCTGGGCAAACAGGCCGGCATCTTCGGGTCCTGCTGGCTGCTCATCCGCCTGGGCGCGGCCCGGCTGCCCTCGGGTGCGACCTGGCGGCAGCTCTACGGCGCGTCCTGCCTGTGCGGCATCGGCTTCACCATGTCCATTTTCATCGCCACCCTGGCCCTGGGCGACCCGGTCCTGCTGGGCCAGGCCAAGGTGGCGGTGCTCTGCGCCTCCCTGGCGAGCGGTATCGCGGGTTGGCTGGTGCTGCGCGGCGGAGTCCCCTCCAAAGGGCCTTGACGCGTGCTCAACCCCTGTGGCACAAGGCCCTTCTCCCTTTCCGCCAGCGTAGCTCAGTTGGTAGAGCAGCTGATTCGTAATCAGCAGGTCCGGGGTTCAAGTCCCCGCGCTGGCTCCAGGAAAACCAAGGCCCGGCAAGGCGTCACAGCCAAGCCGGGCCTTTTCACACTCTCCCAAAAACGGCCATATTCTGGGGTCTCGGGGGCGCATTTTGCACCCCCGGTGCACCCCGCTACTTCACGAGCTTGCGGGGTGCATCCCCGTTGCCAGCCAGGTCCAGGCCGCCGAAGGACACCCGGGCGGCCTCGGCCTGCATGAGGCCGGGCACCAGGTCTTTGTAATGCTCCTCGGTGGTGTGGTCGTTGGCGTGGCCGAGCAGGTTTTGCAGCACGGTCAGGCTCCCGCCCTTGGATAGGCAGTAGGCCCCGAAGCTCCCCCGGAGCCCCTGGAGGCTCACGCCTCCCGCGCCGAAGTCGCGCAGGGCGCCCTGGGCGACGCCATCAACCTGTTCATGGCCGCGGCGGCGTTCAATTTCAGGAAATGGATGCGGGCTCTGGGGCATCTTGGCTCTCTTTCAGTTCAAGGAACCAACACAGGATGTCCGTTGTCTGAATCGGAAGAAATGGCTTTTTCAAACTCGACTAGTTAAGAAGAGGTGTGGCCTAGAAGCCAGGAAGAACCAGGTCCGGCCGGCTAGGTCGCCCAGATCCTCCCGGAGCGGCCGGGTGCAGTCTAGGTCACCCAGGGGCACGAAGGCGTCGGCCTCAGGCCCGTGCTCGCATACCAGCGAGAAGTCGCCGTGCGGGTCGCTGATGAAGAGGATGCAGGGGATATACCTCTTACGGGGATCGTCTGACCCGCGATCCAATTCTCAAACGACGGCCTGGCCCTAGCAGGGATGTCCTTGATCAGGATGCACGGCTCGCCATAGGCGTCCTTGCTCGCGTACACGGTGCCCGCGCGGCCTTGGCTCATGTCCACCACGGGCCCCAGAGCCTTCAGGGCCGCGAGCACCAGGGCCCAAGCACCTCGTCCCCGGTCGAACATCGGGACATCCACATCAGCGTCCAGGCCCCACTCGTGGGTGATGTGGCCCTCGTAGCTTCCCAGGTCTCGGCTCTTCATGACCGCCTTGATGGCGGCCGGCAGCTCACTTGCGACCTTTTGCTTGAATTTCCTCGGGGTATGTGCTCAAGATGCCAGTATGCCATACCCCCCGACCGGGACCGGGCAGCGGAAACTCCGCTTTCCTGCCGCGTTCTCCGTGATCGCCCTGATCCTAGGGAAAGCCTTCGCCATATCTATCCCCCTGGTGGCCCTGCTGGCTACGGTGGCCTGGCGCGGGTACGGGGTCGAGAAGGACCTGGTCCGCGAGCAGCTCTTCACCGAGGCGGACTCCACCCTGGCCGCCCAGGCCCGGTCCATGGAAGTCCAGATCATGGCCGTGGTCCGGGACGTGGTTTTTCTGGCCGGCACCACGTCCCTGCGCCGCATGTTGGACAGCGGGATGCCCGAGGAGAGGGACCTCCTGGCCCAGCTGTTTCTCAATGCCGTGGCCCGCAAGGGCTATGACCAGGTGCGCTTCATCGACACCACAGGCAGGGAGCGGGTCCGGATCCAACTTCGCCTGGCCAGCCCGGTGGTCGTTCCCGAAGAGGAACTCCAGGATAAGTCAGGACGATACTACGTGACCGCCGCCCTGGCCCTGGAGCGCAACGAGGTATTCGTCTCGCCCATGGACCTCAACGTGGAGCAGGGACAGCTGGAGCAGCCTCTGAAGCCCACCTACCGGGTCTGCACCCCGGTGTTCGACAGCCAGAAACGCAAACGAGGCATCCTGGTAGTCAACGTCCGGGCCAGGGGGATGCTGGAGGGCCTGGAGTCCGGCTCCTCCCCGGGCGCGCGCCGGATCATGCTCCTGGACGACGCAGGGTACTGGCTCAAGGCTCCCGATTCCGCGGATGAGTGGGGCTTCATGTATCCGGACCGCCGGGACCTGACCTTCGTTCGCCGCCACCCCGCGGTCTGGGATGCCCTCGGCAAGGACGATTCGAGCCGGGTGGAGGCCGAGGAGGGGCTGTACGTCTCCCGCCGCGTACGGGTGGCGTCCTCGGGCAGCGAGGCCGGGCCGGGCGTCTGGGTGTTCCAGGGGCAGGCGCCGGGCCGGAGCGGGTTTGCGGAGTTGCGCCTGGTGGCCCTGGTCCCGCGGGACCACTTCGAGAGCCGCCTTGGGAGCCTGACCGCCGGCAGCCTGCGTTCGTTCCTGGGGGCCGCCGTGGTGATCCTCGCCTTCGCCATGGTCCTGGCCGTGGTCTTGGAACGCCGCAAGGCCGACAAGCGCCAGCTTCAGAGTCTCAACGCCCGGCTGGAAGGGGTGCTCGATTCGGCCACCGAGGTCTCCATCATCGCCACCGACCCCCAGGGCACCATCACGACCTTCAACCGCGGTGCCGAGCGGCTGCTCGGCTACGAAGCCGAGGAACTGTTGGAGAGAAAGACCCCCGCGGCCTTCCACCTCGTTTCCGAGGTCATGCGGCGCGGCCGGGAACTCTCTGCCGAGTTGGGGCGGCCGGTGGAGGGCTTCGAAGTCTTCGTGGCCAAGGCCCGCGACCTCGGCCACGAGACGCGGGAGTGGACCTATGTGCGCAAGGACGGCGAGCCGCGCATGGTGAGCCTCACGGTCACCGCCATCCGCGACCACCAGGGTGCCCTGGCCGGGTTCCTGGGCGTGGCCCAGGACATCACCTTCGAGCGGGAAGCCAAGGCCCGGCTCCAGTTCCAGAACCTGCTCATGAACGCCTTTTCCGAGGCCTCGCCGGACGCCATCGTGGTGGTGGACCAGATGGACCACGCCCTCTACCACAACGTCCGTTTCCTGGAGATGTGGGGGCTTGCGGCCGGAGAGTTGGACAACAGGCCCTGTTCGGAGATTCTCGCCAAGGTCCTCCCGCAGGTGCGCGATTCCCAGGCCTTTGAACAACGCATTGTGGAATTGGAGCGCAACCCCGCAGAGCGCGATTTCTCGGAGATCGAGCTGGTGGACGGCCGGACCATGGAGCGGACCTCGGTGGGGCTGTTCGGCGAGGGCGGGGCCTACCTCGCCCGGGCCTGGTTCTACCGCGACGTGACCGCCCGGGTGCGTGCGGCCGAAGCCCTGCGCGAGAGCCGGGCCCGGCTTGCCGCGGTGCTGGACAATGCGGTGGACGGCATCGTGACCATCGACACGTCCGGCCGCATCCTGTCCGTGAACCCCGCAGTGGAGAGCATCTTCGGCTGGACCCGGCAGGAGATGGAGGGAGGCCCGGTGAACCGGCTCATGATGGAGCCCTATGCCAGCCGGCACGACGGGTACCTGAAGCGGTACCTGGAGGGCCGCGCGCCGCGCGTCATTGGCCAGGCCGGCCGGGAGGTCCCCGGCCGGCGCAAGGACGGGAGCATGGTGCCCCTGGAGCTGGCGGTGAGCGAGGTCCGGGTGGGCGATACCCGGCTGTTTACCGGCATCCTGCGGGACATTACCGAGCGCAAGCAGGCCCAGGAACGGATCATGAGCGCCAACGCCGAGTTGGAGGCCAGGCAGATGCGTCTGGACGAGGACCTTGTCGCGGCCGGCGAGATCCAGAAGAGCCTCCTGCCGCAACAGCTGCCGGAGGTGGGCGGCGGGCTTGAGATCGACTGGCTCTTCGAGCCCAGCCAGCGCATCGGTGGCGACATCTTTGACATCTTCGCCCTGGATGGGGATACCCTGGCGGTCTACATCCTGGATGTGTCCGGCCATGGGGTGCCCTCCGCCCTGGTCACGGTATCGGTGTCCCAGTCTTTGCAGCCGGGCTCGGGAATCGTGAGCCAGGGAATCCCGGGAGGCCCCGCCCGGATCGTCCCGCCGGCCCAGGTCATGGAGAGTCTCAACCGCGAATTTCCCATTGAGCGCTTCGACAAGTTCTTCTCCATGGTCTATCTTGTGCTCGACCACCGTACCGGCCGGGTGGATTACTGCAACGCCGGGCATCCCCCGCCCCTTGTGGTGCGGTCCGACGGGAGTCTGGAGCGGCTGGAAGCCGGCGGCATGCTCGTGGGCATGGGCGAGGTGGCGGTCTATGAGGGGGGAACCGTGACTCTGGGCCAGGGCGACGTGCTGCTGCTCTATACCGATGGGGTCACCGAATACGCCGACGTGGGAGAGGAGTTCTTTGGCGAGGAGCGCCTGGAGCAGGTCGCCCGCCACATGGCCGGACGGCACCCGGACGAGAGTCTGGAAATGCTCTGGGCCGCGCTCATGCGGTTCGGTCGGGGGGCCGAGCCCGGAGATGACGTTTCCATGGTGTGTATCCGGCGGAGCGGCCGGTGAGGGCAAGGAGGAGACAGGATGGACCTTAGTCGGCACGATGCGGGCAGGGTTGCGGTGGTGGCGGTGCGGGCCCCGCGCCTGGACGGGGCCACGGCCCCGCAGTTCAAGAGCTACATGGTGGAACTGGCGCTGGGGGGGGCCGGACGCATCGCCCTGGACCTTTCGGGCGTGGATTTCATGGATTCCATCGGGTTGGCCTCCCTCATGTCCAGCGTCAAGACCGTGGGAGGCAAGGGGGAGATCGTGCTGTTCGGCCTGAACGAGAAGCTGCGCAAGCTCTTCGCCATCACCAAGCTGGACCGGGGCGTGTTCCGCATCTTCCCCGGCGAGGCCGAGGCCGTGGCCGCCCTGGACGCAGCCTGACATGGACGGACGCAGCATCCTGCTGACCATCGACAGCCGGCTGGACCACACCGCCCTGGCCGGACTGGCGGTACGCGGCCTGGCCGAGGGCTTCGGCCTGGACGAGGCCGAGGCCTACCTGATGGAGTTGGCCGTGGTGGAGGCCCTGAGCAACGTCATCCGGCATGCCTACGCCGGTCGGGCCGGGCATCCGGTGGAACTGGTCCTGACCGTGGGCGAGGCCGGCCTGGCCATGGAGTTGCGGGACCGGGGCCGGGCCATGGGCCCCCGAGCCCTGGATCTGGCCGGGGAGATCGCCGAGCCCAGGAACATCGCGGAACTGCCCGAGGGCGGGCTGGGCCTGGCCATCATCAAGCAGGTCATGGATGAGGTCTCCTACGCGTCCCGGGACGGGGTCAACGTCCTGCGCATGGCCAAGGCCCTGAAGCTCACGCCACCCCGGGAGCCCGCCTCCCGTGCGTGACGCGGCGCGCCAGACCCTGGCCTACGCGGTCCTGAGTCTGGCCGCGGGCCTGGCCATGGTCTTGCTCTACCACCAGGTGCGGCCGCGGTGGGTGGCCTTCCGGGGTGCGGAGCAGGCCTTTTCCGCCCAGGACCTGGACCGGGCTGCGCAGCTCTATGCCCGGGCCGGGGAACTGGGGTTCGACTTGGCCCCGGTGCTGCCCCGCCTGGGCGACTCCTACCTCGCCACCGGAGCCCTGGACAAGGCCCTCCCGGTCTTTGCCGCGATCCTGGAGCGCGACCCCGCCGACCTGGCGACGCGGCTCAAGATGGCCGAACTGTTGGCCCGGGACCGTCGGTACGGCCCGGCTCTGGAACAGGTTGATATCGCCCTGGCCGCCTTCCCGGCCTGGCGCGCTGCGCTGTACATGCGGGCCCGCATCCTCACCTTTGCCGGCCGCTTCGGAGAAGCCATCGCCGTGTATCAGAACATGCTCGGAGAACAGCCATGACTCGCATCGCACTGGCCCTATTGGCCTTCATCCTGCTGCTGCCCCTGTCCGGCGCGGCCCAGGAGGCCGCGCCGGACTCCCCGCCCACCGGAATAAAGCCCTTCGGGGAACCGGTGAGCGACCTCCAGGCCCGTCTGGAGCTGGCCCGGCTCCTCTCCTACGTGCAGCGCTATGCCGAGTCCGTGCAGCAGTACCGCAAGGTGCTGGCGGTCCAGCCGGACCATCTCCAGGCCCGTCTGGAGCTGGCCCGGGTCCTGTTCTGGTCCGGGGACACCGCCGCGGCCGCCGGTCTTCTGGAAAAGATCCCGGAAAAGGACCTGGACCCCGAATCCCGGCTCACCCTGGCCGAACTGTACATGGCTCGCAAGGAGTACGCCAAGGCCGAACACCTCCTGCGCGGGGTCCTCAAGGAGAAGCCCGGGGACGACGCGGCCCGCTTCAAGCTGGCCGAGATGCTCTCCTGGCAGAAGCGGTATCCTGAATCCCTGGCCCTGTTCCGGAAACTCCTGGCGCGGCGGCCGGACGACGTGCAGCTCAGGCGGCGTCTGGCCCTGGTCCTGGCGGCCTCCGGGGACAAGGACGGAGCCATCGCCGAGCTGCGCCGCAGCCTCGGGGAATAGGGCCGGGCCGGAGTACGCCGCCATGCGGACCTCACTGGACACGCCATTGCCCCGGGTTGACCTCCTGGCAACGCCGCCCGGCGGTCCGGGGAAGGGGTAGGGAAATGCGCCACACGGCGGCAGCGGCCGTGCTTTTCCTTCTGGTCCTGGCCTGGCCGGCAGGGGCCGGGGAGGTGGTGCCCGGGGAATTCCGGGTCACCGACTTTTCGGCCCGGGCATCCCTGGCCAGCCTCCTGGCCGGGCGCGGCCAGCCAGGGGACCGGCAGGAGGCCCTGACCTTGTTCACGGCCTTGCGGCAGGACAGGCCGGAAGGAGCGAAGGCCCTGCTCGACCTGGCCCGCCTGGCCGCGGACCTGGGGCGCTGGCGCGCGGCCCGGGACCTGGCGGGCCAGGCCGCCGCCCATCCGGTGGCCGACGAAGTGACACGGCTGGAAGCCGCGGAACTGGGGAACCGCTGGGGAGCCTTCAGCGCTGCGGCCAAGGCCTGGGAGCAACGCCTGGCCATGGACCCGGCCGACACCGCGGCCGGCCTGGGGCTGGCCCGGGTCCTCTTGGCCCAGCAGCGCCTGGACGAGGCCCGGGGGCGGGTCCAGGCGCTGCTGCGCGGACCGGGGGCCTCGGACGCCGCGGCGCGCGGCGAAGCCCTTGCCCTACTGGCCCGCATTGAGCTCCAGGCCAAGGACTTTCCGGCTGCGGCCCAGGCTGCGCAGCAGGCTCTGGACCAAGGTCCGGACAGCACGGTCGGGCTGATCTACGCCGAGGCCCTTTGGCGCTGCGGCCAGTCGGATAAGGCCTTGTCGACGGCCGCGATCCTTGCCGAAGACCCCGCTGCCCGGGTGGAGGCGTTGCTTCTCGATGCCCGCATCCGCGCTTCCCGGGGCGATGCCGAGGGGGTGCTGGAGACCGCCGGCATTGTTTTGGCCGAACATCCCGGCGAACCGCGGGCCAGGGTCCTGCTCCGGGACGCCCAACGCCGGGACCTGACTGCCTGGAATGACGGGCCGGAGGACCTGCTGGGGCTGGGCCAGAGCCTGGCCCAGGCAGGCCGTCCCCAGGATGCGGTGCCCATCCTGCGCTCCGCCTTGGCCCGCGACCCGGATTTCGACCCGGCCCGGCCCGCCCTGGCCGAGGCCCTGGCCGCAGCCGGCCGTTATCCCGAGGCGCTGGAGATACTGGACGGCCTGGCCCGGGATTTTCCGGACAGCGACAAGACCCTGCTGGCCCGGGCCCGGGTGCTGGCCTGGGACCGGCGCTATGGTGAGAGCTTGGACGCCTACGCGTCCCTGTCCCGGGACGACCCTACCAATCCGCTGCTGCAACGGGAGGCGGCCCGGGTGGCGTACTGGGCCAAGGCCCCGGACCGCGGGCAGGAATTCTACGCCGGGCTCTGGTCCCGGCCGGTGGACCTGGAACTGACCGAGCGCCTCCAGGACCTGGGCGGTCCCGCAGCCTCCGACGCCGCGGTGCGGACCTGGCGCGGTTTGGCCGAGACCGCGGATAGCGGGCCGGCCTGGGACGGCTACGAGGTGGTGCAGGCGTCCCGGACCGGCCTGTCTCCTGCTGAGCAGGCCGCGGTCCAGGCCGCCCTGGCGGACCTCTCGCCGGAATACCGGGAGCAGAAGGCCGCAGGAACCGAGGCTCGCGCCAAGGCCTTGGCCCATGACGGCCGCTTCATCCAGGCCAGTCGGGCCCTGGAGGACCTGACCGCCCTGGAGCCGGGCAATGAGGAGGCCCTGTTCGACCTGGCCCAGACGCGCTGCGCCCAGGGCCTGTGCGACCAGGAGGCTGCGGCCTACCGTCGGCTTCTGGGCCTGGACCCCCTGCATTCCCTGGCCGGCTATGCCCTGGAGCGGCATGAGTTGCGCACCTCGCCGGCCCTGGGCGCGCAGTGGCGCATGTGGGACGAGGAGGGCCGCGGCGACCTGGCGCGCATGACTCGCCACCGCGGCCAGGCCTGGGCCGAGGCCCCGTTCCTGGAGGGCCGCGGCGCAGTCCGCCTGGGCCAGGACCTCTACGTGGAGACCCCCCGGTTGCGCGGCTCCACCGAGACCGCCCAGGGCCAGACCTTGGGACTGTCCGGGGTGGTGAACGAATTCCTTTCCGGCAATGGCGAACTCTCCCGCAAGGACTACGCGGACGCGGACCTGGACGACCTCTGGCTGGGTCGGGCCGCGGCCGTCCTGAACGCCGACGACTGGGTCCGGCTTCGCCTCTCCTTCCGCCGCGAGGAGGTGCTGCCCAACGATTTCGCCCTGCGCCAGGGCATCGCCTCCGACGCCTGGCGGGCGGACCTGGCCCCGGTCCTGGGCCGCCGGGTCTCGGCCCGGCTGGGCGCGGAGCGCATCCGGTACAGCGACGGCAATTCCGGCGTGCTCCAGGACGCCGAGGCGGGCTACGCCGTTACCGACCACCCCCGTGTCTTCAAGGTCATTCTCTCGGGCGAGCGCCGGGACACGGCCGAAAAGTCCGGATTCTTCTACTCGGGGGAGCGGCTGGAGTCGGTGCGCCATCCCTACTGGACGCCCCGGGACTATTACGGCGGAGCCCTGACCCTGGAATGGAACCACGACCTGGCCCGGGACCAGTTCTGCGGCGCGCCGAAGAACGTCTATGACCTCAAGCTCTCCCTGGGCCAGGACACGGACCACAATCCTTCGGTGCGGCTGGAGGGGACCTGGAAGGTGGAACTGGGCGAGAGGTGGGCCCTGGACCTGGGGGGCATGGTGCACGAGTCCGACCAGTGGGATGCCCGGACGGCCTACATCGGCCTGTCCTGGCGTCTGGGCCCGCGGCCCGGGGACCGACCGTGAGGGCAAGGCGCACGGGCAAGGGATGGGTGATCGCCGTCCTGACCCTGGCGGTGCTGTACACCGTGTCCCTGTACCTGGGCGCGCGCATCTTCCTGTTCCTGGCCGCGGACTATGCCTGGCACGAGAAGATCCTGGCCCTGGCCCTGCTCCTGGGCGAGGCCTTCCTGGTGGTGCACGGGTTCGGGTATTTCCTGAACATCTACCGGGTGCTTACCAACACCGGCCAGTCGGGCCTGTCCCCGGACAACGTGCCGCTCCTGCGCGCCTATCCACCGATTGCGGTGGTGGTCTCCTCCTTCCGGGAACCTCTGGAGGTGGTGGAGGACACCCTGATCTGCTTCTACAACCTCACCTATCCCAACAAGCGGATATTCTTCCTGGACGACACCCGCTACGACCTGCCCACGTGGGACCTGGAGGCGGCCGCGGCCTACCGCCGGAGCATCGACGACCTGTGCGAGCGCATCGGGGTCAATCTCTTCCGCCGTTCGTGGCGGGGGGCCAAGGCCGGAATGATCAACGATTTCCTGGCCTTTCTCGACGGCCGCGCCCCGGAGGGGGCAGAGCTGCGGAGCTTTGACGGCAAGGGCGAGCCCGGGGCCGAAAAGTACATCCTGGTCTTCGACGCGGACATGAATCCCTTCCCGGACTTCGCGGAACCCCTGGTGGCCTTCATGGAGGACAACGGCCGGCTGGCCTTCATCCAGACCCCCCAGTACTACTCCAATTTCGAGCACAACCGGGTGGCCCGGGCCGCGGGCCTCCAACAGGCGGTGTTCTACGAGTACATCTGCGAGGGCAAGAGCATGGGTGACGCCATGTTCTGTTGCGGCACCAACGTGATCTTCCGCCGTGACGCCCTGCGCGACGTGGGCGGCTTCGACGAGTCCTCGGTGACCGAGGATTTCGCCACCTCCCTGCGCTTCCACGAGAAGCAGTGGAGTTCGGCCTACCTCAACAAGGTCACGGCCTTCGGCCTGGGCCCCGAGGACCTGGGCGGGTACTTCAAGCAGCAGTTCCGCTGGGCCCAGGGCACCACCGGTTTGCTGCGGGGGGTGCTCGGCCGGATGCTCACCCGGCCGGGCAGCATGACCCTGGTGAAGTGGTGGGAGTATTTCCTGTCCTGCACCCACTACTACGTGGGTTGGGTCCTGTTCATCACCATGCTCTGCCCGGTGCTCTACCTGTTCTTCGGCCTGCCCAGCTACTTCGCCAATCCGCAGATGTACGCCATGTTCTTCGCGCCCTACGTCCTGCTCACCGTGAGCCTGTTCTTCTGGACCCTGTCCCAGCGGCGCTACCGGGTGTCGGAGCTGGTCAACGGCATCGTGCTCCAGGCGGTGTGCTTCCCGGTGTACATGCGGGCTTCGCTGCTTGGACTCGTGGGGGTTCGCGGCTCCTTCGGAATCACCCCCAAGGGCCGCAGCCTGTCCCTGCCCCTGGTCGGGCTCTGGCCCCAGGTGGGCATGGCCCTGGCCTGCCTGGCCGCCGCGGTCTGGGGCCTGACCCGGCTGTGGTACGAGCGGGAGCCGGCCTGGGCGCTTTTGGTGAACTCCGTCTGGTGCCTGTACCACTTCGTGGTGCTGTCCTCGATTCTGTACTTCAACCACCCGCTGGAAGTGTCGGAGGCCAAGGGATGATGCGCCGGGCCATGCTCTGGGTCCTGCTGGCGGGCCTGCTGCCGGCCGCGTCCTGCGCCCAGGCCGCGGGGGCGGGGGGGGGGGGGGACTTCGGTCTGAGCCTGGAAGGGCAGCCCGGATCGGCGCAGGAACTGGAGGCCCTGGAGCAGGACCTGGGCGTGCCGCTGCAGGTGCTCAACGTCTTCGTGCAGTGGCCCGCGGACCCGGCCAAGGGCTGGTTCCCCTGGCCCTTCCTGGACGCCGCCGCATCCCGGGGCATCCTGCCCTGCATCACCTGGGAGCCCATGTCCGTGATCGGGGGCCGGGAGCGCGCGGTGTCCGGCCGGGACATCCTGGACGGGGTCTGGGATTCCTACCTCGTTTTTTTTGCCGGCGCGGCGCGGCGTTTCGGCAAGCCGCTGCTGGTGCGCCTGGCCCATGAGATGAACCTGGCCCGCTATCACTGGTTCACCGAGCCGGAGGACTACGGGCCGGCCAGCCCGGCCCTGTACCGGGAGGTCTTCCGCTACGTGGCCGGGAAGTTGCGGCAGGCCGGTGCGGGCAACGTGCTGCTGGCCTTCTGCCCCAACGCCGAGTCGGTGCCCGGCCCGGGCAACGCCAAGGACGCGGGCTGGAACACGGCCGCGGCTTGGTGGCCGGGACCCGACGTGGTGGATGTGCTGGGCATGGACGGCTACAACTGGGGCACCTTCTTCCGGAAGGAAACCCACGGCTGGGATAGCGCCTGGAAGGGGTTCGCCGAGATCTTCGGCCCGCTACGCGAAGAACTCCTGCGCCTGGCCCCGGGCAAGCCGCTGCTGGTGTTCGAGACCGCCAGCACCTCCCTGGGTGGGGACAAGGACGCCTGGGCGTCCGATGCGGCTCGGACCGCCGAGGACTGGGCTCTGCGCGCCCTGCTCTGGTTCGATGCTCGCAAGGAGCAGGACTGGCTGTTTCCGCGGGCGGGGCAGGGGGCCGCAGCCTGGCGCGGCCTGGCCGGCCGGTGGCCGTCCCCGGCCCGGACCGGCTACAGGTAGCGCAGGTAGAGCATGGTCAGGGCGTTGTAGTCCGCATACACCTTGCGCTCCAGATGCTTGATGGCGTCCAGGTAGCGATGGACCACGTCGCTCTGCAGGGCCTGGGCCAGGAGGTCGGCGTAGATCTCCGGCTCGGCGGCTTGGCGCAGTTCCTCCATGTCCAGTTCCTGGACCTGCTCGTCCCGGACCATGCCCCCCTGGCCCAGCCGGCCGAGCAGGGACTCGAACCAGGCGGCGTTGGCCGCGACCCGGTCCCGCACCTCGTCCAGGATGAGGGTCCGGAACTCGGCGTAGTCCTCCCGGGAGAGGTCCGAGACCCGCGAGAAGTACGCGGTCATGTGCTTGAGGTAGATGAGGATGCCTCGCTTGAGCAGCATGCAGTCCTTGAGCACCCTGGCCAGCACGTTGTCTTGGGCGCTGAACCCGGCCAGGTCCAGCTTCACTCCGTCGGCCTCGATGCCGAGCTGGATGGGGTAGGCCGGCGCGGCGGTGCGGTCCAGCTTGAGCCCCGCCAACTGGGATTCCTGCTCCGGGTCCCAGCGCTCCCAGACCACCTCCCCGGCATCCATCACCGAGCCGCCGACCACGAAGGGCAGGTGGAAGGCCACCCGCTCGCCCCGGACCAGAAGCTCCCGGCTGGCCAGCCAGGCCGGAATGGCTATGCTCACCCCGCCGGCGGAGAGGTCCTGGAGGATGTACTGGAATGGCTGGTGGTCCGACTCCCGGGAGCCGATGAACGGCAGCACCACGGACGAGACATCCAGCCGTTTGCTGGCGCGCATGCCATTGAACGGGGTCTGGCCCGTGTCCGGAGATTCATCCATGGCTGAAAATATCCCAGCCCGGGGGGAAAGGGAAGAAACCTGGGAAAAGTTCCATTCCACGACCGAAATCCTATGTCTCTACCGGGCGGAATGCATTGCCCTCGAAATACTACCGAAAAGTTCGTCCTAGATCGCCATGGCTCGGAACGAACATTTCAGAATTGCTTGAAATCGTGGGTGAGATTCGTAATCCCCTGCAGGGCGTTCACGCCGGTAGCAGGGGTAATCCTCAGAATACTGCCAACTGTTGTCCAAGCAGGAAAAGCTGGTCCCCCTTTGGTCCCCCCGCGAATTGCGGCGAGGCTCTTGGCGATGCAGCGAGGCAACGATAACGTGATGTAATTGCAGGGGTTGGTTCGTATGTCGTGGCCTGTCACGCCGGGGGGGCACTTCCAAGACCAGCCCGCCTTGTCGCAGCGATCTTTCTGAGGAGGGAGTCAGTTGAAATCTGGCGCCAAAGAGGTGGAAGGCAGGCGTGTGTGAATGCTTTTCACACAAAGACGAGAAATGGGTTAGTGGCCAAACCACTAACCCTTGTCATTTCTGGTGGAGACGAAGGGACTCGAACCCTCGACTTCTGCCTTGTGAAGGCAGCGCTCTCATCACTGGACAACCCCCGCGTCATCCCATAAAGGGTCCTTTCCCGACGCCGGTTGCACCCTCAATGCACCCTCGACTCCCGGGAATCAAGGCCCTTCTACATCGACCTGTTGTTTCATAATCAGCAGGTCCGGGGTTCAAGTCCCCGCGCTGGCTCCAGGATTATTTGGGGCTTGCAGAGTCTTCGGCAAGCCCTTTTTCTTGACAGTCCGTGGAGTTGACGGGAAAAACACGACCAGGAAAGCCAATACGTGCCTGCCTAGGGCAGGTTCAATCCGCACGCCACGTTGGAGGGGCGACCATGAGTGCACGCATCATCACCAAGCGGGAGCTCATTCCCGGGATGACCAGCCTGATGGTCCTCCACACCCCGCACATCGCCAGCAAGGCCAAGCCCGGCAACTTCCTCATCATGCGGGTGCACGCCCAGGGTGAGCGCATCCCCCTGACCATCGCCGACGCCGACCCCGCGGCCGGCACCATCACCATCGTGTTCCTGGTGGTGGGCAAGACCACCGCGCGCTTGAACCTCCTGCACGAGGGGGACGTGATCCCCGACGTGTGCGGCCCCCTGGGCAAGGCCACCCACATCGAGCAGAAGGGCAACGTCATCTGCGTGGGCGGCGGCACCGGGGTGGCGGCCATGTACCACATAGCCAAGGGCCACTACTTGGCGGGCAACACCGTGACCGCGGTCATCGGCGCGCGCACCAAGGCGTTGCTGCTCTTCCACAACGAGCTCTCCCGGTTCTGCTCCGAGGTCATGGTGGCCACCAACGACGGCAGCATGGGCGTCAAGGGCCTGGTCACCGACGCGCTCAAGGAGCGCCTGGCCAGGGACGACGAGGTGGCCGAGGTGGTGGCCGTGGGCCCGGTGCCCATGATGGAGGCGGTGGCCGAGGTCACCCGCCCCTTGGGCATCAAGACCACCGTGAGCCTGAACACCATCATGGTGGACGGCATCGGCATGTGCGGGGCCTGCCGCTGCACCGTGGACGGCGAGATGCGCTTCGCCTGCGTGGACGGCCCGGAGTTCGACGCGCACAAGGTGGACTTCGGCGAGTTGCGCAAGCGCCTGGAGCAGTTCCACGGCCAGGAGCGCGCAGACCTGGAACGCTTCAAGAAGCAGTTCGGGACCGGGGAGGAATAGCCATGGCCAAGAAGAAGATCGCGCCCCGGGTGGACATGCCGGTGCAGGATCCCGCCGAGCGCGTGGGCAATTTCCGCGAGGTGGCCCTGGGCTACTCCCTGGAGCAGGCCATGGCCGAGGCGTCCCGGTGCCTGCAGTGCAAGAAGCCCGCGTGCCGTTCCGGCTGCCCGGTGGAGATCGACATCAAGGGCTTCATCGCCCCCCTGGCCAAGGGGGACGTGGCCGGGGCCTACTCGGTGCTGCGCGAGTACAACTCCCTGCCCGCGGTGTGCGGCCGGGTCTGCCCCCAGGAGACCCAGTGCGAGGGCGCCTGCATCCTTGGCAAAATGGGTGGCAAGGACGGCGAAAAGGCTGCCGAGCCGGTGGCCATCGGCCGCCTGGAGCGGTTCGCGGCCGACAATTTCCACGCCCTGTCCGCCTGTGAGCTGCTCACCGGCGGCAACGCCTGCCGGTTGCCCCGCGCGGGCCTGAAGGTGGCCTGCATCGGTGCCGGCCCCTCGTCCCTCACCGTGGCCGGCTACCTGGCCGCGCGCGGGGCCAAGGTGGAGGTCTTCGAGGCCCTGCACGAGCTGGGCGGAGTGCTGGTCTACGGGATTCCCGAGTTCCGCCTGCCCAAGACCGTGGTCAAGCGGGAGATCGACGCCCTGCGCACCCTGGGCGTGGAGTTCCACACCAACTGGGTGGGGGGCAAGACCTTCACCATCCGCGAGCTGTTCGTGTGGGGCTTCAATGCCGTATTCGTTGGCGTGGGCGCGGGCCTGCCGCGCTTCTTGAGCGTGCCAGGCGAGGGCCTGGTGGGCGTGTTCTCGGCCAACGAGTACCTGACCCGGGCCAACCTGGGTCGGGCCTACGCCTTTCCCACCTACAGCACTCCCATCTTCCCGGCCAAGGACGCGGTGGTGGTGGGCGGCGGCAACGTGGCCATGGACGCGGCGCGCACCGCCTTGCGCCTGGGCGCGGAGCGGGTCACCGTGGTCTACCGCCGCACCCGCGAGGAGATGCCCGCCCGCCGCGAGGAGATCGAGCACACCGAGGAGGAGGGCGTGCGGTTCGAACTGTTGGCCAACCCGGTGGAGCTGTTCGGCGACGACAAGGCCCGGCTCACCCACATGCGCCTGGAGCGCCAGGCCCTGGGAGAGCCCGACGCCAGCGGCCGGCGCAAGCCCGTGCCCACGGGCGAGTTCTTCGACATCCCGGCCCAGATGGTCATCATGGCCGTGGGCACCCGGGCCAACCGGGTGCTCCTGGAGGCCTCCCCGGACCTGAAGCTCAACAAGTGGGGCTACGTCATCGTGGACGAGGCCACCGGCGAGACCTCCATCCCCAACGTGTACGCGGGCGGCGACATCGTGACCGGCGCGGCCACGGTCATCTCGGCCATGGGCGCGGGACGCCGCGCGGCCAAGGAGATCGCCTGGCGGCTGGGGCTGGAGAGCGGCGATTAGAGCATCTTACCTTTGGAAAAGTTTAGATGCTCTTATGCAGTTTGCTGAAATAATGGAACATTATTTCAGCTTCGCGCCCTGCTTCAAGGCGAAACTGCGCTAGCCCGCTCCTTCAAAAAGGTTACAGGACGGCGCGCCCCGGGTGCGCCGTCCTCATTTTTTTGCCGGCAGGCCGGGAGGCGTCTTCCGCAGGGCCGGGTTCCGTGCTAGACTGGGGCATGGCCGAGGAACGCGACACCACCGGGAAGAAGGGGCGCAGGACCTGGCGCTGGCTGGCCTGGGCTCTGGTCCTGGTGCTGGCCGTGGAGTTGGCCGGGTTCCTTCTGGTCCCGCCCCTGGTCCGCTCCCAGCTCGAATCCCGCCTGTCCGGGGCCCTGCACCGCGCCACCCGGGTGAAGCAGGTGCGCGTGAACCCCCTCACCCTGGCCCTGAGCGTGGAGGGGCTCACGGTGAGCGAACCCGACGGCACCCATATCTTCCTCTCCTGTGGCCGGATCTTCCTGGACCTGGACGCCGCCTCCCTGCCCACCCTGACCCTGCGCGTGGCCGAACTGCGGGTGGAGGAGCCTTACGCGCGGCTGGCCTTCACCGGCAACGGCACGGCCAATTTCTCGGACCTGCTGGCCGGGCAGGGGGAGGGGGAGGGCGCAGCCCCGGCCGGTTCGGGCGGCGGCGTTGGCCTGCCCGTGGTCCTGCGCAGCCTGGCCGTGGAGCGCGGGCATTTCGTGGTCGAGGACCAGGTCCTGGGCAAACGGCACGAGGTGCGGGATTTCAACCTGGCCATCCCCTTCGCCTCCAGCCTGCCCGCGGACAGCACGGCCTACGTGGAGCCCTCCCTGTCCGCCGAGGTCAACGGCCGGCCCCTGCGCCTGCGTGGCCGGGCCCTGCCCTTCACCACCACCCGCCGCACGGAATTCGACTTCGGCCTGGAAGACGCGGACCTGGCCGAGTACTGGGCCTACGCCCCGGTTCCCGCGGGACTGGCCCTGACCTCGGGCCGGCTGTCCTGCAACGCCTCGGTGGTGCTGGAGCAGACGCGCGGGCTGTTGCCCCTGCTCTTCGTGCGCGGCGGCTTCCACCTGCGCGACCTGGCTCTGGCCGGGGTGGGCGGCGGGCAACTGGCCTCCCTGGACGGCCTGGATTTCGACCTGGCCCGTTTCAGCCTGCTGGAGCGGCGGCTGGACCTGGACCGGGTGGCGGTGCGCGGCCTGCACGTGAATTTCACCCGCGGCACGGACGGCAGCCTGGACTGGGCCGGCCTGGTTCCTGCGGACGCCCCGGTGGAGGCCGCGCCCACCCCGGGGCCGCCCTTCGTGGTGTCCTGCGCCAGGCTGGACCTGGAGCAGGGGGCGGTGCGCTTCACGGACCGGGCGGCTCCGGGCGGTTTCGCCGCGCGCCTGGACAATCTTTCCCTGCACGCTGATAACGCCACCACCGGACCGGGCAAGGCGCGGTTCGACCTGGCCGCCCAGGGCGCGGTTGGCCTGGCGGTCACGGGCAGCCTGTCCCTGGAGCCCCTGGAACTGGACGCGTCCGTGTCCCTTTCCGGCCTGAACCTGCCCTCCCTGGCGCCCTATCTGGGCGACGCCCTGCCGGCCCGGGTGGCAGCGGGGGCCGCCGGCCTGTCCGGCCAGGTGCGCTACGGCTCCAAGGGCCTGTCCCTGTCCAGCCTGGACCTGGCCGTGTCCGGTCCGGCCCTGGCCCTGCCCGGGGCGGCCGAACCCTTCCTGCGCCTGGACCGCCTGGCCCTGTCCGGGGCTGGCCTGGACCTGTCCGGCCGCGCGGCGTCCGCAGCGTCACTGCGCCTGGAAGGGGGGATGCTCAAGGCCCTGCGCCGGGAGGACGGGACCGTGGACCTGGCCGGCCTGGCGGCCGCGGGACATGGCGGGGAGGGGCGCGGAACCGGGGGCAAGCCCGCGGGTCCGGCCTGGGACGTGCGCCTGGCCAGGGCCGAGGTGGCGGGCCTGGGCGTGGAGTTCCTGGACCTGGCAACGGGCCCCCAGGCGCGGCTGGCCCTGTCGTCCCTGGACGTCTCGCTGGAAAATCTCGGCCTGGACCTGGCCAGGCCCGTGCCCCTGCGCCTTGCGGCCGAGCTGCGGCCCGGCGGGAAGGTGTCGGTGGACGGAAGCCTGGTCCCGGCCGGGCCGGCGTTCCAGGGCCGGGTTCAGGCCGCCGGCCTGCCCCTGCCCCTGGCCCGGCCCTGGCTGCCCAAGAATCTGGCCGTTCGGCCCGAGCGGGGTTCCCTGACCCTGGCCGGGGACCTGGACCTGGCCGCAGGGCGGGAATTCACCCTGGATTTCACGGGCGGGGCCGAACTGCGCGGCCTGGGCCTGGCTGCCCAGGACCGGCGCGACGCGGCCAGCCTGGACCTGGCCCGGGTCGCGGGCCTGCGCCTGGGCCTGCCCGGCGATCGCGTCCGGGCGGACGAGGTGGAGCTGGAGGAGGTGGTGCTTCCCGACCCGGGCGGCGAGCGGCCCGCCCTGTCCCTGGGCCGGCTGCGCGCCCGGGGCCTGGACCTGGACCTCGCGGCCCGCGTTGCGGCCCTGGACAGCCTGGTCCTGGCCGCTCCCGCGGCCTGGCTGGAACGTACCCCGGGCGGCATGAACCTGGCCCGGGTCCTGAGGTCCCTTGCCGGGGAGCCCGGGGGCGAGGCCGCCTCGGCTCCGGCAGCCGAGCCCTTCACCCTGCGCCTGAACCTGGTGCGGGTGTTCGGCGGAGCCGTGGGCTTCCGCGACGCCACCCTGGCCCCGGCCGTGACCCTGCGCCTGGCGCGGCTGGGCGGCCGGGGCGAGCACCTGTCCACGGTCCCGGGCGAGCGTGGAACCCTGTCCCTCAACGCCACGGTGGAGCAGCACGCCCCGCTGCTCCTGTCCGGGGACCTGGCCCCGGAGGCGGACGGGCTGGACGTGTCCGGCGTCCTCTCCCTCACGGGCCTGGACCTGGCCCCGCTCAATCCCTACCTGATCGCATACACCGGCTATCCCGCGGACACCGGCAAGTTGGACGCGGCCCTGGACCTGGCCGTGTCCGGGGGCTCGCTTGCGGGCGAAAACCGCATCCTGGTGCGCGGCCTGGAACTGGGGCCGCGTGACAAGCAGGTGAAGGACCCCGCGGTGCCCATCGAACTGGCCATGTCCCTGTTGGCCGACTCCTCGGGCAACCTCTCCCTGGACATCCCCATAACCGGCCGCCTGGACGACCCCCAGTTCAACCTGGGCAAGGTCATCGCCTCGGCGATCACGGGCATGGTGGGCAAGCTGGTGACCGCGCCGTTCTCCTTTCTGGGCAGCGTGTTCTCCCTGATGGGCGGGCAGAGTCCCAAGGCCGGGGCCGTGCCCTTCGCCCCGGGGTCCGCGGCCCTGGGCCCCGAGGCTCGGGAGGCGCTCACCGCCGTGGCCCAGGCCCTGGCCGAAAGGCCCCGGCTGGAGGTCACCGTGGGCGGGGTAGCCGTGCCCGGGACCGACGGCCCGGGCTTGAAGGAGGCCCTGTTCCTGCAGAAGCTCAAGGTGCGCAAGTTTCGCGACCTCAAGCGCAAGCGGCAGGGCCCGGCCCGGCCCGAGGAGGTGGAGATCGCGCCGGACGAATATGAGCGCTGGCTCACCGAGGCCTACGAGTCCGAGCCCATGGACAAGCCGCGCAACTTCCTGGGCCTGGCCAGGAAGCAGCCCCGGGAGGCCATGGAGCGCATGCTCCGGGCCGCGGTCACGGCGGGCGACCAGGAGCTTCTGGACCTGGCCGCGGAACGGGCCAACGCGGCGCAGGAGTTCCTGCTGGCCACCGGCGCGCCCGGCGACCGGGTATTCGCCCGCGCCCCGGCCCTGGCCGAGGGCGGCGAGGGCATGGTGAAGCTGGGCCTGCGCTAGTTGCATCGAGCCTGCTCGGGTGTAACTATGGGTTCGGGTGACACATGAGCAGCATCTCCACGTCATATACCGCCCTGTGGGTGGGCGGGGTGCGGGAGGTGGACCGGGAGGCCTGGGACGCCCTGGCCGCGCCCCTGGACTATCCGTTCCTGGAATGGGACTGGCTGGAGCTGGTGGAGAACGGGGGCGGGGCGTCCCTGGCCACCGGCTGGCTGCCCCGGCACCTGACCCTGTGGCGCGGCCGACGCCTGGTGGCCGCGGCCCCGCTCTACGTGAAGGCGCACTCCGAGGGCGAGTTCGTGTTCGACCATCCCTTCGCGGACCTGGCCTCGCGGCTGGGCGTGCGCTATTATCCCAAGCTGGTGGGCATGAGCCCCTTCACCCCGGCCTCGGGTTACCGCTTCCTGCTGGACCCGGCCGAGGACGAGTGGGAGCTGTGCGGCCGCCTGTCCGCGGAGATCGACCGGTTCTGCGTGGAGCAGGGCATGGGCAGCGCCAGCTTCCTGTTCGCGGACCCGGCCTGGCGGTTCACCATGGAGCGCCTGGGCTGGCTGCCCTGGCTGCACCAGGGGTTCGTGTGGAACAATCCGGGCTACGCCTCGCTGGACGAGTTCTGGGCGCGCTTCCGCACCGGCCAGCGCCGCAACGTGCGGCGGGACCAGGCCGCGGTGGAGCGGGCCGGGATCGAGGTGGAGGTGGTGGAGGGGTGCGACGCGCCCGAGAGCCTGTTCCAACTCATGCACGCCTACTACGTGCGCACCAACGACAAGTTCGGCCCCTGGGGGTGCCGCTACCTGACCCAGGGGTTCTTCACCGGCGCGGCCCGGGTGTTGCGCGACCGGCTGGCCTTTTCCGTGGCCCGGGCTCCGGGCGAGGCCGATCCCGTGGGCATGGCGCTCTTGGCCCGCAAGGGGGACCGGCTGTGGGGCCGCTACTGGGGCGCGGGGCGCAACCTGCCCGGGCTGCACTTCGCGGTGTGCTACTACGCGCCCATGGCCTATGCCGTGGAGCAGGGCCTGGCCAATTTCGATCCGGGCATGGGCGGCATGCACAAGGTCCGCCGCGGCTTCGTTTCCACGCCCACGGCCAGCCTGCACCGCTTCCACCAGAAGGCCCTGGACGCGGTGTTCCGCACCCACCTGGACAACATCAACCAGGCCGAGCTGGAGCACATCCGGGAGATGAACGAGATGCTCCCGTTCTCCTCGGCCCAGTGACGCCGACGGCACGCCAATTCCTTCCTTTCCCGTAGCCATCCGGTCGGGCCTGGCGTAGGGAGGGAGAACACTCCCCGGGAGGTTTCCCATGGCTGCGTACGATTTCGACCTCGGCATCCTGGGCGGCGGAGCCGCCGGCCTCACCGTGGCCGCGGGCGCGGCCCGCCTGGGCGTCCGCACCCTGGTCATCGAGAAGGAGCCCCATCTGGGCGGCGACTGCCTGCATTACGGGTGCGTGCCCAGCAAGACCCTCATCCATACGGCCAAGGTGCGCCATCTCATGGCCACGGCCGGGAAGTACGGCCTGCCCGGCGCGGACCTGCCGCCCGTGGACTTCGCCAAGGTTTCCTCCAGGATTCGCGAGGTCATCGCAGCCATCCAGCCCCACGATTCGCCCGAGCGGTTCTGCGCCCTGGGCGCGCAGGTGGAGTTCGGGAACGCCGGTTTCGTGGACGAGCACAGCGTGGACCTGGGAGGCCGCCGCGTGTCCGCGGCCCGCTGGCTGGTGGCCACCGGCTCCTCGGCCGCCATCCCGGACCTGCCCGGCCTGGCGGACGTGCCTTATCTCACCAACCGGGAGATATTCTTCCTGGACGAGTTGCCCGCCTCGCTGCTCATCCTGGGCGGCGGCCCCATCGCGGTGGAGATGGCCCAGAGTTTCGCCCGCCTGGGCTCCCGGGTCGCGGTCATCCAGCGCAGCGCCCAGATCCTGTCCAAGGAGGACCCGGACCTGGCCGGCATCGTCCAGCAGCGGCTGGAGGCCGAGGGCGTGGTGTTCCACCTGGGCGCGACCCTCCTTTCCGCACGCCGGGTCGGGGACCAGGCCGAGGTGCGCTTCAGGGACGCATCCGGCCAGGAGCAGGGCGTGCGCGCGGACAAGCTCCTGGTGGCCCTGGGCCGGCGCGCCAACCTGGACGGCCTGGGCCTGGACAACGCGGGGGTGGAGCACTCGGCCCGGGGCATTCCGGTGGACGACCGGATGCGCAGCAGCCGGAAGCACATCTTCGCGGCCGGGGACGTGACCGGCCGGCACCAGTTCACCCACGCCGCGGGCTACGAGGGCGGCGTGGTCGTTGCCAACGCGGTGTTCCGCCTGCCCCGCAGGGCGGACTACACGTGGCTGCCCTGGTGCACCTACGCCGACCCGGAGTTGGCCTCCATGGGCCTGAACGAGAAGGCCGCGCAAAAGGCCGGGGTGGAGTACCGGGTGTGGACCGAGGAGTTCAGGGCCAACGACCGCAGCCTGGCCGAGGGGTACGACTTCGGGGTGCTCAAGCTGCTGGTGGACAGGAAGGACAAGCCTCTGGGCGTGCAGATCTGCGGCCCGCACGCCGGGGAACTCATGGCCGAATGGGTGGCTGTCGCGGCCGGCAAGGTGAAGCTCTCCACCCTGGCCGGGGCGGTTCACCCCTACCCGACCCTGGCCGAGATATCCAAGCGGGTGGCAGGCGACCTGCTGGCCCCCAAAATCTTTTCGAACACGGTGCGCAAGGGCCTGGGCTTCTTCTTCGACTACAAGGGCCGGGCCTGCACGCCCGGGGAGTAGCACCCCGCGGGCCTCGCCCGCCACCCAACCGACACTGGACTTTCGCCGGGGCGCGGAGTATGGAGCGCCTCCATTTACGCATTTCCCTCTTGTAAGGAGTTTCGACATGTCTCCCCGCACTGCAGTCAACGACGCCATCCGCAACGTGGCCATCATCGCCCACGTGGACCACGGCAAGACCACCCTGGTGGACCACATGTTCCGACAGGGCGGCGTGTTCCGCGAAAACCAGGCCGTGGACGACCGGGTCATGGATTCCATGGACCTGGAGCGGGAGCGCGGCATCACCATCTCGGCCAAGAACTGCGCCGTGAGCTGGCACGGGGTGCGGGTGAACATCATCGACACCCCGGGCCACGCCGACTTCGGCGGCGAGGTGGAGCGCTCCCTGTCCATGGCCGACGGCGCGGTGCTCCTGGTGGACGCCTCGGAGGGTCCGCTGCCCCAGACCCGGTTCGTGCTCTCCAAGGCCCTGGGCCGCGGACTGCCCATCATCGTGGTGGTGAACAAGATCGACCGGCCCGACGCCCGCGCCGCCGAGGTGCTGGACCAGGTCTACGACCTGTTCATCGACCTGGACGCGGACGAGGCCCAGCTCGAATTTCCCGTGCTCTACGCCATCGGCCGCCAGGGCGTGGCCGGGCCCAGGCCCGACGCCCTGGGCGCCGACCTCACCACCCTGTTCGAGGCCATCCTCAAGGTCATCCCCGGCCCGGCCTACGATCCCGAGGAGCCCTTCCGCATGCTGGTGTCGGACCTGGGCTGGTCCGACTACCTGGGCCGGCTGGCCGTGGGCCGGGTGCGCAGCGGCTCGGCGCACAAGGACGCACAGATGGTGCGGGTGGACGCGGCCGGGGCGCGCATTCCCCTCAAGGTCATGAAGCTCCAGGTCTACGACGGCCCGCGCACCCTGGAGGTGGAAGAGGCCGCCCCGGGCGACATCGTGGTCCTGGCCGGGGCCGAGGACGTGGCCATCGGCGACACCATCTGCGCCGCCGACGCCGCAGGAGCCCTGCCCCGCATCACCGTGGACGAGCCCACCGTGTCCATGCGCTTCACCATCAACACCTCGCCCCTGGCCGGCCGCGAGGGCAAGCACGTGACCTCCTCCAAGCTCCGCGAGCGCCTGCTCAAGGAGTCGCGCATGAACGTGGCCGTGCAGGTGGAGCAGAGCGAGGAAAAGGACGCCTTCCTGGTCAAGGGCCGGGGAGAGTTCCAGTTGGCCATCCTCATCGAGACCATGCGCCGCGAGGGCTTCGAGATGACCGTGGGCCGGCCCGAGGTCATCCTCAAGAAGAACGACAAGGGCAAGGTCCTGGAGCCCATGGAGCACCTCTACGTGGACTGCGACGAGGCCTTCCTGGGCGTGGTCACGGAAAAGCTGTCCATCCGCAAGGGCCGCATGGTCAACCTGGTGAACCACGGCTCGGGCCGGGTGCGGGTGGAGTTCTCGGTGCCGGCCCGCGGCCTCATCGGGTACCGCGACGAGTTCCTCACCGACACCAAGGGCACGGGCATCATGAACTCCTCGTTCGCGGGCTGGGACGAGTACCGCGGCGACTTCCCCAGCCGCTTCACCGGCTCCATCGTGTGCGACCGCTCGGGCGGCGCGGTGCCCTACGCCCTGTTCAATTTGGAGCCCCGGGGCCGGCTGTTCGTGGTGCCGGGCGAGCCGGTGTACGAGGGCATGATCGTGGGCGAGCACAACCGGGACAACGACATCGACGTGAACCCGTGCAAGGAGAAGAAGCTCACCAACATGCGCGCCTCGGGCCGGGACGAGAACGTGATCCTCTCGCCGGTGTTGCCCATGACCCTGGAGCGGGCCATCCACTTCATCCGCGAGGACGAGTACCTGGAGGTCACGCCCGAATCCATCCGGCTGCGCAAGGCCGAGCTCTCGGCCCAGAAGCGGCATCTGGCCGCGGGCAAGAAGAAGAAGGAGGCCCTGGGCTAGCCCGTACGTTTTTGTCGCATTCCCCCAGACGGTTTTGTCGCGCGGCCCGGCCGCGCTTTCGGCGCGCCGCGGTCCCCGCCTCGGCGCGCCGTTGTTTTACGACCCGGCCAGCAGCAGGCCGCGGGCGGCGTCACCGACATTTCGCCTCACCGCCATGCCTCCTCTGGTTTGCCGGGGTATCCATCTTGCACACGTCCGAACGCCGGCGTTGTTCGGGAGCCGTGTCAGGTTCCCGGCTCCGGCAGGAGAGGAGGATCGCATGCAGACCGCAACGCCGCAGGCAGCCCCGGAGTTTTCCCGGCTGGGCCTGCGAGCCTATTCCCGGAACCAGATGGTTGCGTTGTCCTTTGCGGGCGGCGGCCATTTGGCCACCCTCATCGCCATGTCCAACTACGGGGCCAGGCTCAAGGCCCCGGGCGCGCAGCTCGGCCTGTGCCTGGGCCAGCCGGCCCAGTTCAATCTGGTGGTTCCGGAAAAGGGGATGGAGGCCGGCCGCATCCCCTGCCGCGTCACCTGGGTGGAGCAGGGCGAGGTGGAGGTGGCCTTCGCCGCCCGGCTGGAGATCACCATGGGCGAGGTCCAGGCGGCGATAGACCGTTGATTCTCTAACGCAGGATGAAGAAGTAGGCCGTGCCGCCGGCCAGGAACAGGGCGCAGGGCAGGGCCAGCCGGGTCCAGGCGTCGGCCAGGCGCACCCCGAAGTACTGGCAGGTGAGGATGAAGCAGATGTGGATGGGCGAGGCCATGACCCCGGTGAGCCCGGAGAACATGGTCAGCACCACGTAGGGCAGGGCCGCGTCGCGCATCCCCGTCTGGTCCAGGAGCCCGAGCAGCAGGGGCAGGGATGCGCCCGCGTAGGCCACGGTGATGCCCGACACGAATCCCATGGTCATGGGCAGGAACACCGCGCAGGCGAAGAGCGCGGCCCCCCCCCCGGCCAGGCGGGAGAGTTCGTCGACCACCCCGGCCCGGGCGAGCACCTCCTTGAACGCGAAGATGGCCGCCACCACCAGCACCATGTTCAGCATGTGGCGGAAGTTGAGCCCGCGCAGGGCGCGGCCCGCGGCGGCCCGGTTCTGGACAAGGCAGGCCGCGATGGCCGCGGCCAGGCCCAGCAGCACCCCGACCTCGAAGGGCAGGCCCGTATCCAGGACGGCAAGGATTCCCTCAACCCCCATGGACCCGGCGGTGGCCAGGAGCAGGGGCAGGCCCTCGCGCAGGGCGCGCCGGCCCGCTCCAGCGGGCGGGGGCGGGGGCGGCGGCCCCAGGCGCGACAGGTCCAGCACCCCGGGTCGCAGGTAGAAGAACCAGCCCAGGCCCATGAAGAGCAGGGTGCCCGGCAGGAGCGCCACCACCAGGGTGGAGAGGGGATACCCGGACAGGGACGAGACCAGGAGGATGCCCGGATACAGGGGCCAGGACAACTCCCAGATGTGGCGGAACCAGTAGTTGAGCAGCACCCTCTCCCGATTGTCCAGGGCCATGTGGGCCGAGGCGCCCTTGAGCATGGGCGCGGAGAACACCGCGCCGCCGGGCATGGGCAGAAGCCCGATGAGGGCCGGGAAGAACACCAGGCGCAGCCGCGGGGAGCGCAGGAACCCGGTGAGTTCCTCCATGAGCCGGCCCGCCTGGCCCGTCTTTTCCATGCAGTCGGACAGGACCATGATGAGTCCCACCAGGGAGCCCAGGAGGATGGCCTTTTCCGAAGCCACGCCCTCGCCCGTGGCGGCCAGCCAGCCGGCCGGGGACAGGCCGAAGATGAGGCCCAGCACCAGGCTGCCGCCCAGGATGGACTGCCACAGGCCAAGCCTGAAGCGGATGCCCGCCAGCATGAGGGCGAAGGCCAGGGCGACCTTGCCGAGGGGGAGGTAGGAGAGGAGCAGGTTCATGGGTCGGGCCGAAGCGCGTCGGCGCAGCACGGGGTTATGCGCCGGTTGGCCCGGCTTAGCAAGAGGCGGCTAACCCTTCTTGTCGCGGAAGTAGCGGAATCCCTGCTTGTCCCCGCGCTTGATGGTGTACATGGCCATGTCCGCCTTGCGCAGCAGGGTGTCCACGTCCCGGCCGTCGTCCGGGCACAGGGCGATGCCCACGCTGGCCCCCACCCGGCAGGAGGCCCCGGCCGCGGTGAAGGGCTCCTGGAAGCGCTTGAGCACCCGGTTGGCCACCAGCTCGATCTCCCGCTCCTCGTGGATGTCCTGCAGGATGATGACGAACTCGTCCCCGCCCACCCGGGCCACCGAATCCGCGGTGCGGATGCAGCGGGTCAGGCGGCGGGCCGCCTCCTGGAGCACCTGGTCGCCGGCCTCGTGGCCGAGTTGGTCGTTGACCTGCTTGAAGTCGTCCAGGTCCACGTACATGACCACGGTCACGGTCTTGTGCCGTTCGGCAAAGGAGATGGCCTGGTTGAGCCGGTCCATGAACAGGTTGCGGTTGGGCAGGCCGGTCAGGGAGTCGTGCAGGGCCAGGTACTTGATGTGCTCTTCCTGCACGATCTTCTTGGTGATGTCCTCGGCCACGCCCACGTAGTGCCGGATGGTCCCATCCTGGTCGGTTATGGGCGAGAGGGAGGTCATGGCCCAGTATTCCCGGCCGTCCTTGGTGCGGTTGCAGATTTCGCCTCGCCATTCCTGGCCCGCGGCAATGGTCTCCCACAACTGGGCGTAGAAGTCCGGGGCATGGCGGCCCGAACGCAGGATGGAGGGGCGGTTGCCCACCGCCTCGTTCGGGGTGTAGCCCGTGACCTGGGTGAACTTGGGGTTCACGTACTCGATGGTCCCGGCCGCATCGGTGATGATGATGAGGGACGGGCTGTGCACCACGGCCTGGGACAGCTTGCGGATCTCTTCCTCGGCCGCCAGTTCCCGGGTGATGTCCCGGGCGAAGACCGCCAGCCGGGACACCTGTCCCCGGCTGTCGAACACCGGGCAGACGTGGTTGTCGAAATGCCGGCCCCGGTGGGTGTCGCGCGTGCGGATGCAGGCCTTGGATTCCCGGACCTCCTCCAGGAGGCCCAGGCGGGCGGCGGACAGCTCTTCGGGCAGGTGCTCGCGCAGGTTCGTCCCCACCAGCTCGTCCGGAGTCCGGCCCAGGAGCTGGGCACCCACCTGGTTGATGGCCAGGATGGCGCCTTCCGTGTCCAGGAGGATGGACACGTCGGTGGAGGCGTCCAGCAGGGCGTGCACCACGGCCTCGCTCTCCCGGAGCAGGTTCTCGGAGGCCTTGCGCTCCCGGATCTCGCTGCTGAGCTGCTCGTTGGTCTCGGCCAGGGCCGAGGTGCGGTCCTGCACCTGCTCTTCCAGGGTTTCCTGGGAGCGCTTGAGCTGCGCCTCGGAGACCTTGAGCCGGGCGAGGTTCTGTTCCAGCTCCCGGGTGATGTCCCGGTTGCGGCGGTAGAGTTCGAAGCTCTCCAGGGCGTGGGCGCTGGCCAAAAGGATCACCGTGAGCAGCATGAGGGCGGTGTCCAGGATTTCGCTCTTGTCCTGGTCCAGCACCCCCAGGAAGATGCCCCGGGTGCGGGAGCTGGTGGTCATGGCGTGCAGCATGAGCTGCTCTCCGGCCTGGGAGGTGACCAGCACCGGCTTGTTGCGGCCCAGGGCCCAGGCGAAGGTCTTGTCCTCGATGAGGGCGTCCACCTCCCGCTCGAAGGCGTCGCTGCGGGCGGACGGGTCGCAGTAGGCTTGGTAGAAGCGCGAATCGTCCTCGTCCACCAGGAAGAAGGACACCGCCTTGAGGCGGGCCAGGGTGCGCACCCGGGTGGCGGTCTCGTGCAGGATGACCGTGGGGTCGTCCATCTGGTTCAGGCTGGTCTCGAAGTTGCCCAGGGTGGCGGCCATCTCCAGAGCGGAGAGCGCGGCGCGCTTCTCCTCCAGCAGGTAGAGGACCTGTTCCTCGAGGTGGCGGATGCGCTGGGCGTCGTCCATCAGTCGTTCCCCAGGAAGGCTCGGAGTATCTCGCATATCTGGCGGTCGGCCTGGGCCATGGCCTGGGCCAGGATGGCCGGCCCCTGCCCCAGGGTCTCCCAGGCCTTTTCCTGCAGGGGCGGGACGTAGACCGTGCCGCTGCTGCCGTACTGCATGGCGATGGCCATCACGTCGGCCACGTGGATGATGGACGGTTCCAGGGGATTCATGGCCTTGGCCGGGGCATGGTGGTGGCGCACGGGCAGTTCCAGGGTGGCCGGGAACTTCCAGCTCTTGAGCAGGGTCCCGCTCACCGCGGCATGGTCGAAGCCCAGGAGTTCGTGCTCGGCGTCGCGCAGCGGGGTCCGGGTGGAGCGGGACAGGAGCATGGCCTGGGTGGAGGCGAAGGGCAGGCGTTTGAACATCACCAGCCGGCCCACGTCGTGGATGAGCCCGGCCACGAAGAAGCGTTCCTCGGACAGGCCCACCCGGGTGCTCGCCAGGATGCGGGCCAGCACGCCGCAGGCGATGGAGTGCATCCAGAAGCCCTTCATGTCCACCAGCCTGTCCGGGATGTCGGCGAAATACTCCAGCACCGAGATGCCAAGGGCCAGGGTGGTCAGTTCGTTGGTGCCCAGGATGGCGATGGACCGGGAGATGGTGTCGATCTTGGCGGGAAAGCCGTAGAAGGCGCTGTTGACCAGCTTGAGCAGCTTGGCCGTGAGGCTGGTGTCCTTGCTCACCACGTCGGCGATGTGCGAGGCCGAACTGCGCGGGGACTGCAGCACTTCGTTGATCTGGAAATAGATGTCCGGGAAGGAGGAGAGTTCGACTTCATTCTTGATCAGGGTGGTGGGGGTGCCCTTGCCCTTGGCGAAGGTGTCCTGGGACGGGGTGATGTCATCCAGGGACAGGCCATGGGGGTCAAGGGAGCACAGGCCGCATTCGGCCGGTGCGCCCCGCGCCCAGCGCAGGGTGGCGAGCCGGTAGATTTCGCGCATGGCCGGATGTTCCAGGTCGGCATACGCGAAGTAGGGCGCAAGCTCTTCCCTGGCCTGGGCCAGGACGTCGGAGGAGAGGTCGGCTTCGGCCATGGCCTGGGCCTGTTCCCGGCTGACGCCGCTCACGTCCGCCTCGGCCACGCCCCAGGCCTTGAGCATCCTGATGTGCGCCGCGTCAAGGGCCGCGCCCTTGGGCAGCAGGAACCGGCTGTTGGGACCTATGAGATCGCTCTCCAGGGTCATCCCGGCGTGTAGGTCATCGATGTTCACCAGTCCCAAGCGGGGGTCTCCTCGTTTCCGGTTTCCCGGCCCGCGTTGCACGGGCCTTTCGCCAAAATACCAGCGAACCGTCGTTGCTGTCAAAACATGACTAGGCTGGCCGGGGTGTTCGGCCTTTTTTCCCGAACCGGATGGGCACTGCCCGGAGGGTGGCCAGGACGATTCCCAGCAGGGTGGCGTACAAGGCGGTGTAGGCCCAGTCCGGCAACTCGGCGAAGAGCAGCCGGCCCGCCCAGTCCGCCACCCAGGAGCGCCGGGGCAGCCCACGGGCCAGGGCCTCCTGGCGCAGGATCCACTCCCATTCGGTGAGCGGGCACAGCCTGCCCAGCAGATCCTCGGCCAGGACCAGGGCCGCCACTCCCAGGTGGGGCAGCCGCAGCCAGGGAGAGCGCACCCATTCCCATCCCCTGCCCTTGCCCAGCCAGGCCAGGGGCGGGACCAGGACGATGAACGCGGCAACGGCCAGGTGCGCGAGCAGCACCGCGTCCGCGGCCAGAAGCAGGGCGGTTCGGTCCATGTCCCTGCATACCCCCTGGCCCCGGGAATGGGAACCGCCCGCCGCGACGCGGCTGCCGAGCGGCGGGCCGTGCGTCCCGGAGCCTTCATTCGTTGCCAGCCCATGCAAAATGTGCTGCAATGAAACGACAATCTTTTCCTCGATGCCCCGCAATCCCAACCCAACCTGGAACTGCACGACATGGATGATCGGAAAACGCCCTGGACGCCCGGCTCCTCCGCCACGCTGGAGAACATCACAGAGATCATCCGCCAACTGGCGGCCCATTACGGGCTCTGGATGGCTGAGAGCGTCCGCGAATTGGGCCTTGACGCGGCTCTAGACGCGGAAAGGGAGGCCGGGGACCGCTTTTTCGCCATCCTCTCGGGAAAGCTGGGGCGGGTTCTGGGCGCGCCGCCGCAGGACCTGCTCTCCGGTGCGGAGCAGGAGACGCTGGACAGGCTGGGCATGGCGCTGCGCTCGGCCTGGCTTGCCGCCGACGGGGTCTGGTTCCAGGCCATCGAGGGCAAGGCGGACATGGCGGCGGCCAAGCGGGCGAACGATGCGTGCTGGTCCTCCTTCGCCCCGCTGGAGGCCCGCCGAGCCAAGGCCATCCTGGGGCTGCCGGACCGGGGCGGAATCGCCGCGCTCAAGGCTGCCCTGGGTGTGCGCATGTACGCCCACCTCAACCGCTGGGAGTTCGTGGAGGAGACCGGGAATTCGGTCGTCTTCCGCATGGTCGACTGCCGGGTGCAGACCGCCCGCAAGCGCAAGGGGCTCGACGACTATCCCTGCAAATCCGGCGGGATCACCGAGTACGCCGGATTCTCGCGGGAGATCGACCCGCGCCTGCGCTGCCAGTGCCTGGGTTGCCCGCCCGACCCGCATCCCGAGGAATGGGTCTGCTCGTGGCGGTTCACCCTGGAAGGGGAAGGCTGACCAGCCGCGCCCTGCGGGCGACGAAAACGTCTCTCCCTACGAAAAGGTGGGGTTCGGACTTAGAGGCCGAGGCGGGTATTGATGAGGATCACGCTGATGCGGCCGGGCGGCGCGCATTTGGCGGTGATGGTCCAGGTGTTGCAGATTCGGTCGGGACTGGAGCAATCCGCGCAGCGGCCGGTCTTGACGCAGGGCGTGCGGGTGTTGTGGCGCATGGCGTTGGCCGGGGCGGCCTGGCTCTTGATGCGCTGCACCGCCTGAGCCAGGTTCTCCACCACCTTGTTGCGGCCCACCAGGATCACCACGTGGCGGGGGCCGAAGGACAGGGCCGCGGTGCGGTTGCCCACCATGTCCAGGTTGACCAGCATCCCGTCCCGGGTCACGGCGTTGGACCCGGTGAGGAAGAGGTCCACCAGCAGCGCCCGTCGCTGGCGCTCGATGATCTCGGCCCGGGGAATGGCCGGATCGAAGGTGACGATGATGTCCAGGTCCGGGTCCTGGCGCAACTCGTCCAGCAGGCCGGTGGCGGCCAGGGTCAGGGAGTCGCCCCAGGAGGCCGAGGTCGGCTTGACCCCGGGCAGGATGTAGTCCATCACGATCTGCCGGGCATGGGCCGCATCGTCGGCCACGAAGGCGGAAAAACCGTTGGCCTCCAGGCGCTTGCGCACGTCGGCCAGCACCGTGGGCCAGTAGTCGCGGGCCGAGCGGGGACGGGGGTCGGTTTCGTTGTCCTGCATGCTTTGCCCATGTAAACGAAATCACGCACCTAGTGCAACACGCAAAGGATACGCCATGGAATCCGTTCCCACCCCCTGGGGTCCCCTGCTCGACCCGCTGTCCGTGGAGCGCCGGCCCGACGGGACCGTGCAGTCCTGCGTGCCGGGCGCGGCCTCGCCCCTGCGCACGCCCTGGGGCGAGCTTGTGCCCCAGTTTGCCGAGGACGAGGTGCGCCGGCCCCGGGTGGAGGCCGTGGAGTTTCACCCGGACGGGAGCATCAGCCGCCTGCCCCTGCAGGAGCCCACGCCCATAGCCACCCCGGCCGGGACCATCCCCGCGGAGTTGTTCACCCTGCACAAGAACGGCGCACTGCGCCGGGTGTTCCCGCTCTACGGCCGCTGCGGCGGCTACTGGTCCTGGCGCGACGAGCACCGCCTGGCCCCGGACCTGGATTTGGCCACGCCCCAGGGGCTGCGCCGGCTCAAGGCCATGTCCGTGCTTTTCCGGATTGCGGAAGAGGGCGCGGAGGCCATGGCCAGCCTGACCTTCTGGCCGGGCGAGGCGCACCAGTTCCACAGCCCGGCCGGCCCGGCCCGGGTGAGGGTGGGCATCGCCTTCCATCCTTCCGGCGCGGTGCGCTCCCTGGAGCCCGCCGACCCCATGGAGGCGGATACGCTCTTGGGACGGCTCAGGGCCTACGACCCCGATCCCTGCGGCATCACCGGGGACGTGAACTCCCTGCGCTTCGCGCCCGACGGCCAGGTGGAGGCCCTGTCCACCATTCACCATCTGGTGCGGGTGTCCCCGCCCGGGGCGCGGCCCCTGGTCTTCGGCCCGGGCTTCACCGAGTCCGCCTGCGGGGACGGGGGCAAGGTGCCGGTGCCCCTGCGCATCGAGTTCCCGGACGCGGGCGTCGTGGCCTTCCCGGACTACGGCCTCTCCTTCGGCCTGGACGAGAACGCGGTGGCGGTGGAGGGCTTCGATCCCGGACCTGTGGCGATTAGTATTCCGTGCGCCTAGCGCGCGGATGAACGTGGCGTCATGGTTGTGGGCGCAGGAGTGGCCGGCCTGGCGTGCGCCACCCCCCAAAAGAAACGTTAGTTTTTTTATACCATCCGGTGAGGCAGCGTGGATTCGCTTGATGCCATAATTCTGGGCGCCGGCGCCGCCGGCCTGGTCTGCGCCGCTGCCGCGGCCACGCGGGGGCGGAGGGTGCTGGTGCTGGACCACGGCAAGGTGGCGGGGCGCAAGGTGCGGCTGTCCGGGGGCGGGCGCTGCAACGCGGCCAACCGCCTGGCCACCGAGGCGGACTACGTGTGCGGCACGCCCCATTTCGTGCGCTCGGCCCTGGCCCGGTTCGGGCCGGCCGAGGTGGAGGCCCTGTTCGCCGCCGGCGGCCTGGCCCTGCACGAGGAGGAGGGGGGCAAGCTCTTCTGCGGCCAGGGCGCGGCCGAGGCGGCGCGCTGGCTGGAGCGGGCCGCGCGGGAGGCCGGGGCGCAGTTCGTGCTGGGCTGCCGCATCCGCGAGGTGGAGCACGACCCGGCCGGGTTCACGGCGTACACCGATGCGGGCATGTTCTCGGCGCCGCGCCTGGTGCTGGCCCTGGGCGGCAAGTCCTGGGCCGCGGCCGGGGCCACGTCCTTCGGCTACGAGTTGGCCCGTCGCCTGGGCCTGGGGGTCACGCCCCTGGCCCCGGGCCTGGTCCCGCTGGTCATGGGCCGGGGCTGGGAGTGGGCCGGATTGTCGGGCGTGTCCTGCCGGGCGCGGCTCGCCTGCGCCGGGGGCGAAGCCGTGGGCGACCTACTCGTCACCCACGCCGGGCTCTCCGGCCCGGCGGCCCTGGACATTTCGCTCTTCTGGGAAAAAGGCCAGGCCCTGGCCCTGGATCTCTTGCCCGGCGCGGACCTGGACGGCCTGCTGCGCGCGGCCCCGGGCAAGGCCAAGGTGCGCAACCTGCTGGCCAGGACTCTACCCGAGCGGCTGGCCGCCGCGGCCTGCGGCGACCTGGGGGATCTGCGGGTGGGGGATCTGTCCAGGGAGCGGCGCGAGGAGTTGCGCCGCCGGATCGCGGCCCGGGAGCTGCACCCCCGGGGCACCGCGGGCTGGGCCACGGCCGAGGTCACCCGGGGCGGGGTGGACTGCGCGGCAGTCTCCTCCAAGACCATGGAGGCCCGGGCAGTGCCGGGCCTCCACGTGGTCGGGGAGCTTCTGGACGTGACCGGCCGCCTGGGCGGCTTCAACCTGCTGTGGGCCTTTGCGTCAGGCCAGGCAGCCGGTGAGAGTCTCTAGGCTTCGAAGCGGGCTGCGGAGATGATGCTGACCGGGTCCACCGGCACGTCGTCGTGGCCCAGGTAGCTGCGGGTCTTGACCTTGCCGATCTTCTCCACGTTCTCGAACCCCTCCACCACCTTGCCGAACACGCAGTAGCCGTAGCCGTCCATGGTGGGCGCGGTGTGGTTCAGGAAGCCGTTGTCCTTCAGGTTGATGAAGAACTGGGCCGAGGCCGAGTGGGGGTCCGGGGTGCGGGCCATGGCCAGGGTGCCGGCCAGGTTGGGCAGCTCCGGGGAGGCCTCGTTCTTGATGGGGGCGCGGGAAGCCTTTTCCTTCATGTCGAAGGTCATGCCGCCGCCCTGGATCATGAAGTTCTTGATGACCCGGTGGAAGATCACGCCGTTGTAGAATTCGTCGTCCACGTACTGCAGGAAGTTGGTGACGGTCTCCGGGGCCTTGTCGGCGAACAGCTCGACCAGAATCTCGCCCATGGAGGTTTCGATGAGCACCAGGGGATTGGACATGGGGTCCTCCTTGCGGAAAGTGGCGGCGCGGGCCGCGCGGCCTGGGTAGCGCACTTTGCGCCGGCCGTCCAGTTGGACTGCTCCCTGCGCCGGGGTTGAGCCTGGGCGGCAAAGCGGGTATTGAGCCCCTTCATCCCATACACAGGAGCCTTCCATGCAGATAGAGCGCCTCGACCCCAAGCCCGAGTTCGACATGATCTACTTCCTGGAGATGTCCGGCCTGAACCGCATCGACCAGGAGATGCTGGACGCCCTGGAGGGCGGCTGGGAGGACTGGATGCACCGGGTGCAGGCCTTTCGCATCGCGCCGGAAAAGGCCAAGAAGGGCGAGGGGTATCTCCTGGTGTTTTTGCCCGAGGCCGTGGAGCAGGCGGTGGAGGCGGCCTGGGAGGATTCGCCCCAGCACGGCGAGGCCTTCCACAACCTGGCAATCACCCTGGTCATGGCCTCGGCCCAGAACCTCATGCCTGAACTGCTGGAGGCCTGCGCGCCCCTGCCCAAGCCCAGCAAGCCCATGCAGGCCGCGTTCGACGAGGTGGGCGTTCACTGGAACCCGCAGATCGACAAGCTGGACCGGCAGTACGCCCTGTTCACCCTCATGCCCTACCAGGGCGGCTGCGAGCTCTGTTCCCAGAGCGCGTCCTGCCCCAACAGCACCCTGGCCCAGTAGGCCTGCTTTTCCGTGCGCGAACTGCTCCTGGGCGCCTTGGCCATCAGTTTCGCGCCGATCCTGGTCAAGCTGGCCGAGGTGGGCGCGGACGCTGCGGCCTTCTGGCGCATGGCCTTCGGCCTGGCCGGGCTGCTGGCCCTGAGCGGGCTGCAGCGCCTGCCCCTGGGCCTGCCCCGTGGCGCGGCCCTGACCGCGCTCCTGGCCTCGGCCTTCTTCACCGCGGACATCCTGTGCTGGCACCACAGCATCCTGGCCGTGGGGCCTGGCCTGGCCACGCTCCTGGTCAACTTCCAGGTGTTCGGGCTCATCCTGGCCGGCTGGATCATGCTCGGGGCGCGGCCCAGTCCGCGCGGCCTGGCCGCTCCCGCGCTGGCCCTGGCCGGGCTGTGGCTCATCGCCGGGCCGGAGCGGCCCAAGGGGGAGGCCGGCGACTTCGCCCTGGGCCTGGCTCTGGGCCTGGGGGCCGCGGCCCTGTACGCCGGCTACCTGCTCCTGGTGCGCCGGGCCACCATGCGGGCCGGCGCGGGCGGGCACCATCCGGTCATGGTCCTGGTCACCGCCGCGGCCGGGCTGTTCTGCGGCTCGGTCATGGCCGTGCAGGAGGGGGTGAGCCTGCCCCCGGGCCGCAGCCTGTTCATCCTGGCGGTGCTGGGCCTGGTGGCCCAGGTGGCGGGCTGGCGCTTCATCTCCCGGGGCCTGACCCGGGTCAACCCGGGGGTGGGCGGGCTCCTGCTCCTGCTCCAGCCCTGCCTGGCCTACGTCTGGGACGTGCTCATCTTCGCCAAGCCCCTGTACTGGGCGGAGGCCGCGGGCGCGCTGCTGGCCCTGGCCGGCATCGCCCTGGGCGTGGCCGAGGAACGCCGCCTGGCCGGGCAGCGCCGCCCAACAGCACTCCATCCCCACAATTGACCCCCCAACTGCATCCGAAGGAGGCCGCATGTCCCTGAGCGACACCGAGATTCGGGCCTTCGCCCACCGCGCGGTCATGCGCCGCCTGGCCTCGGACAACGTGGGCCGGGCGCACGCCCTCAAGGAGTATATGTCCGTGTCCATGCCCAACGTGGCCGGGGAGGAGGCCGCCAGGCTGGCGGACATGGTGCCGCCGCTGCTCGGCGACCTCTACGCCCGCTGGACCGACATGTTCGTGGACCGGCTCCTGGAGACCGTGCCCCGCGACGCCTTGGAGGCCCTGTGCTCGGGCCGGGCCGAGGACGAGGCCGCCCTGGCCCTGGCCTTCATCATGTTCCTGGAGTCTGAGCGCATGGAGGCCCAGGTGCAGGAGGACCTGGAGCGCTACGGCCGGGAGCGCTCCGGGGACCTGGACGCCGGGGCCGTGGCCGCGGCGTTCTTGCGCTCCCGCCTGGAGGAGTTGGCCAGGCAGCAGGAGCGCGAGCAGTAGGGCAACGCGCGTCGGGCGCCCTTCGGGAATGCGGAAACGGGCGCGGGGGGGGCGGCCGTCGCGGCGTGGCGATTCTTCAGGGAGGGCATGTACTTGGCCGCGGAAATAGGGTAGGCTGGGTCAAGGAAATCCAGGAATCGCCATGCCACGGGAGGACGCCATGCACGCGCAGTACATCACAGCCTTGGAGGCCCGGATCCAGGAGCTGGACGGCAAGATGGAGGCCGCGGCCGAGAAGATCCGCAAGAGCGGCGGCGAGGACAAGCTGGACAGCCAGAAGCAGTATTTCTACTACAAGGCCCTGCGCTCCCAGATCACGGACAAGATCGAACAGGCCAAGTCCTCGGGCGAGGAGGACTGGAACACCCACAAGGTCGCCCTGGAAGCCGTGTACAACGAGATGGTCGGCTACATGGACGGCATCTACAAGGAATTCGGCGACGAGACCGGCCTCTACTGATCCGGCAGGCCGTTCAAAAACCGCGAGGGCAAGGCGCAAGAATCCGCCAAGGCCGAAGCGTATTCCTAATACGTGAGGGTTTGGCGGGTTCGCAACGCAGCCATCGTGGGATTTTCAACGGCTTGTTAGCCGAGCACGGCGTCGCTGAACTTGCCCACTCCGTACTCCCGGCGGCGGAAGAACTTGTCCGGGCTGGGGCCTATGAGCTGCATCTCCGGGGTGCGGCGCTGCATGTCCAGGGCGATCTGCATCTCCTTGGTGCAGCCCGTGGAGAAGGTGGCGTCCTTGCCTGCCCAGATGGGCGGCACCTTGCGGTGCAGGAGGTCGAAGCTGGTCTCGATGTCCTGCACCGACTGGAAGCGCCACACGTCGATGAGCCCGCTGCGCTGCACGTGCTCCCACATGTACATGAGGTCGTCGGCGTCCATGCCCTCCTCGAAGTGCTCGGCCGGATTGATGATGAAGGTCTTGTCCAGCCGGCCGCGCAGGTGGTTCACGAAGGCCGTGACCAGCTCGATGGCGGCGCGGGTCTGGCCGGGCAGCGACCCGATGATGGCGCTGTAGAACATCACGCTCTTGCCCACGGCCTTGGCCTGGCGCATCTGGATGATGATCTCCTCGGCCTTGGCCAGGAGAGCCGACTCCGCGAACTTGATCACCTCCGCGGGCTTGGGCTTGAAGCCCAGGCGGAAGCGGCCCGCCGCATCCCGGTCGAAGCACACCACATCCCGGGTGAACCGGTGCCCGGTCTCCATGAGCCGGCGGCGGTGCACGCTGCCCTTGGCCAGCACCAGGTCCGCCTCCTTCCAGGCCCGGGCGAAGGTTACGCTGGTGCGGTAGAGGTTCAGGTCCTCCCGGGTGCCGTCGCTGATGACCAGGAAGGAGTGCTCGCGCTGGGCCTTGAGCAGCTCGTTCTTGGTCATGCGCTCCTCGGGCAGCAGGTGCGAGCCCTCCAGGGCGCGGGCCAGGGCCGGGTCGGCCTCCCAGTCCCAGAAGGACGGGGCGTTGAACAAAAATCCGTTCTTGAGGGCCAGGGTAACCCGGTGGCCCTGGCGCAGGAGCGCCTTGACCACCAGCAGGTCGAACATGAGCCCTCCGCTGTCCTCGGGCAGGTAGAGGATCTTGAGGGAGCGGCTGCCTGCCTGGCCGAAGGCCTGGCGCAGGTGGCGGAAGTCGTCGCGCACGGCCAGGGTCTCGGCCTTGAGCGCCTCGAAGTCCGGGGTGTAGCCGGGCTCCAGCCAGAAGCCGGACATGGTGGACATGACCAGGAGCCGCTCCAGCTCGATCATGTCCAGGTCGAAGCGCAGGTCGGACAGGCGGTGGCAGGCCAGGCTGTCCTCGGGGCAGACGTTGAGCAGCCGGTCCACGGTGGGGGAGGCGATGACCTCGGCGGCCCGGGTGTTGTATTCGCGGCGCAGGGTGCGGTGGGGGTCGGTGAGCCCGCTCTGGGTCAGGAAGATGGTGAGGAAGCGCTTCTGCATGCGCGAGGGGATGATAATGGGCGAGGCCTCCACCATGCGGAACTTGTGCCGGGTCAGGGTGAGGATGCGCTCCCGGGTGTAGGCGTCGGGCACGAACTCCTCGATGATCCCGGCCACCTTCTTCCAGCGCCAGTCGTACTCGTGGCGCAGTTCGTCGGCCAGGTCCAGGGAGAGGAGCAGGCGCAGCATGCGGTCCGAGCAGGGGGCGAAGACCTGGTCCTCGCCCAGGGCCACCATGAAGCGCAGTTGCTCCGGCGAGGCGTTCTCCCGCGGAGTCATGGAGTGTTCCAGGTCGTTCTCGGTGAGGAAGTGCAAGAGCCAGGCGTCCAGGCCGGGGGACTGGCCGAAGCGGAGGTCTTGGACCGAACGGAACTCGGGAAACGCGCTCATGGAATGTCCTGTGCGGGTTGGGGGTTGTGTCCGGCCCCGGTATAGCCGCTCGGGACGGGGAAGGGAAGAAGGGCGGCCGGAAAAACGAAAGCCGGCCCGGGGGCCGGCTTTTCAGGTGAGGTGGGGCGGGGTTAGCCCTTTTCGATCCGCATGCCCTCGTCCAGGCCGACGATGCGGTAGGTCTTGCCGCCGACCTCCAGCATGTAGTCGTTGTGCGGGAAGAGGGTGATCCGGGGGGTCCACTCGTCGCCCACCATGAGGTCGCGCGCCCCGCCGCTTTCCTCGTAGCGAATCTTGGTTCCGTCATCCAGGGTCACGAACTCGGTTTCCCGAAGATCAACCGGCAGGTCCTTTTCCGTGTAGTCCATGTCGTCCCTCCTGGTTCGAAGCCCAAGGCCCACGCAAGGCCCTTCACGTGCCCGGACGCTGGCGGGAGTCGCAGGTGGAGATCGTATGGTCGAGGCGCAGCGGAGCCGGGAAAGCCGCCCCAATCCCGGCGAGACTGGGAAAAGATATAGGACTTTTCCGGGTAGGGTTCAATGATTTTCCCAAGAAAATTTAGCAATAATCACGACCTGGGAGGTGGGGAAGCGCATCGCCCCGAAGCCGAGGAACCGGGCCGCGTCCCGGCGCATCCGTCGGCCCGCGCCCGGTGTAGGGAGCGGCCAATTCCCGTGGATGTTGCTTCTAGAAATTGTCTTGATTTCGTCATTGAAAAAAGTGTATGTCTCCGGCATGGGGTAGCAAGGTTCGGTGTCGGACCGTGTTTCCCGTACTCCAGGCCACGTGCAAGGGGGAGCTATGCCGCAGGTTGCAGCCCGCGTGAGCGACGAGCACGAGCAGTGGCTCAAGGAATACTTCCGCACCAAGAGCGCGGGAGCGGAGTTCGTGGTGCCCTGGGCCGTGGACACCTTTTTCCGGGCCATCAATACCGTGCGCGGCGCCTTTTCCGCCGGCGAACTCAAGACCATCCTGGAAGCCCACCGCGAGGTCAAGCTCCTGCCCGAGCAGTCCCGCCTGGCCTATCTCCAGCTTCGGGTGCAGGACGCCTGCGAGCTGGCCATGATCCATACCAAGCACGGCGCGTCCCAGGCCAACCTGGAAGCCAAGCTCAAGCGGATCAACGACACCCAGGCCGCGGCCCTCATGATCTGGGCCACTGCCTACTGGGTGAGCAAAGCCTGGGGCGAAACCAGCATGGACGACTACGTGAAGGCCATCACCTAGACCCGGGCGCGGTTTTTTTTGCGTTCAGGGCCGCCTTGCGCGGCCTTTTTCGTCTCCGGGGCTAGCGCAGTTTCGCCTTGAAACAAGGCGCGGAGCTGAAATAATGTTCCATTATTTCAGCAAACTGCATAAGAGCCTCTAAACTTTTTTTCTAAAAGTTAAGATGCTCTAAAGAGCCGCGGCTTTTGCGCCGATACGACTGAGAGCCGAAGCATCCCCTGGCCCCGGAGCACACATGCCCAGAGCATCATCCGCCATACTCGTCCTGGTTCTGGCCGCGGCCCTCGCCGCCGCGGCGTGCAGCCGTCCCGTCGTGGGCGCCTTTCCCTCCGAGACCCAGCCCAAGATGGCTGCGGTGCGGCACTGGGACATCCTGGCCGGCGAAGTGGCCGACCGGGTGAAAAAGGCCCTGGACGCCAACATCGAGATCGCCCAGACCCCCATCGACGTGGTGCAGGAGTGCACCGGGCCCTTCTGCTCGGTGTTCGGCCAGCTCCTGGCCTCGGAACTGGTCTCCCGCGGGCTCCAGGTGGCCTCCCGCAACGAGGGCGTCATGGCCCTGCGCTACCGGGTGCAGGTGGTGGCCCCGGAGGATCGCGCGGCGCGGTCCGCATCCGAGACCACCCTGGCCATGGCCGGTGGGGAGGCCAAGGCCGTGTCCGGCACCGCCGAGGTGGCGGTGACCAGCGAACTGGTCTACCAGAACCGTTTCCTGGTGCACCACACCGGCATCTACTACGTGGACGCCGCCGAGGCCGAGTTCTACGGCCAGCCCCTGCCTCCGGGCAAGCCCGGGCTGGCCCCGGGCGAGTCCCTTGGCCGCGGCGTGCGAATCACCGGAGAATAGGAGGCCGCCATGTTCCACCGTCTGCTGCCGCTCTTCGCGCTGCTCTGCCTGCTGGCCGCCTGTTCCACCGCCGAGCCCAAGCCGCGGGCCGCCCAGCCCGTGGACCCGGGCGCGGCCTTCATCGCCGAGAACCACGCCGCGGCCCGGGACCTCGCCCTGGCCGCCATGAGCCGCCTGGAGCCGGGCTCCCGGGTGCTGGTGGCCACCTTCGCGGACCGCGACAACCTGGAGCAGGCTTCCCCCCTGGGCCGGCTGCTGGCCGAGCAGGTGGCCACGGCCCTGTCCCGGGCCGGGTACGATCTCCTGGAGGTGCGCCTGCGCCGCGACCTGGGCCTGCGTCCCACCCGGGGCGAGTTCGCCCTGTCCCGCCACGCCGAGCTTCTGGCCAGCGAGAACGCCGACGCCGAGGCCGTGCTGGTGGGCTGCTACACCGCGGACGCCGACGCGGTGTTCGTGTCCGCCCGGGTGGTGCGCACCCGCGACCAGGTGGTGGCCGCGGCCCACGACTGGGCCCTGCCCAACCGCGGCCTGGCTGCCCGGCTGCTGGCCAAGGGCCACGAGAACGACGATTTCGAGCGCCTGCTCATGCCCGGCCGGCCGATGTCCGCCGCGGCACTGCCCCGGATGCCGGTGGTGGAGACCCTGCCCGACGCCGCCCTGGACGCGAAAAACCCCTTCCAGGCCAAGCCCTAGTCCTGCCGGCCGACGCCCCGCCCCGGGAATTCCCACCCGGGGCCGGACGTGCTAGGGTGCGCTCCGCACCGGAGGACCGCACCATGCTTCGTCGCCGCATCCTGACCTTGGCCGCCTGCGCCGCGGCGCTGCTGGCCGTGGCCTGCGCGCCCCAGATAAAGATCGCGCAGGACTTCGCCGAACCGCTCACCGAGTTCACCCTGTCCGGCCAGGGCGCGGACAAGATTCTCTACCTGCCCCTGCGCGGGGTCATCAGCAGCCAGCCCGCCCAGGGCTTCCTGTCCAGCCGGCCCAGCCTGGTGCAGGAGACCGTGTCCCACCTGCGCAAGGCGGTACAGGACCCGGACGTGAAGGCCGTGATCCTGGCCGTGGACAGCCCGGGCGGCGGCGTGGTGGCCAGCGAGATCCTCTACGCCGAGCTGAACGGTTTCAGGGAGCGCACCGGCAAGAAGCTGGTGGCCCTCATGTTCGAGGTGGCGGCCAGCGGCGGGTATTACGCCTCCATCGCCGCGGACCGCATCGTGGCGCACCCCTCCACGGTCACCGGCTCGGTGGGCGCGGTGTTCATCCAGCCCAAGGTGTACGGGCTCATGGACAAGATCGGGGTGGGCGCGGAGGTGGCCAAGTCCGGCGAGAACAAGGACATGGGCTCGCCCTTCCGGCAGAGCACGCCCCAGGAGCGGGAGATGGTGCGGCAGATGATCGCGGCCATGGGCGGCCGGTTCCTGGGCCTGGTGGCCGAGCGCCGGCATCTTTCGGCCGAGGCCAAGGCCAGGGTGGGCACGGCCCGCATCTTCACGGCGGCGGAGGCCAAGGACGTGGGCCTGGTGGACCGGGTGGGTTTCCTGGAGGACGCCCTGGAGGAGGCCCGCAGCCTGGCCGGCCTGGACGGGGACGCCCGGCTGGTGGTGTATCGCCGCACGGCCTTTGCCGAGGACAACGCCTACAACCTGGCCACCGGCGAGTGGGCCGGCAGCCGGCCCCTGGCCGAACTGCCCCTGGCCCGCCTGCTGGAAGGGCCGAGCACCGGATTCTATTATCTCTGGGCGCCCGAGTACGGGGCCTATTGACCAAAACACACGCGGGCGAGCCCCGCAGGAGGAGAGCATGAGCGAGACCGAGTGGGTGGTGGTGGAGACCTTCAAGGCCGGCGATCCCGAGGCCCTGCGCCTCAAGCGGCGCTGGGACGACATTGCCGAGGACCTGGCCCTGTTTCCCGAGGCGAACGTCCGCCTGGTGGAGGACTCCTCGGGCCTGCGCCTGGAGGTGTCCAGCTTCGTGAACAGCTATTTCCAGGGCGGCCTCGGCAGAGGCTAGCCAGGAGCTGAAAAAAACAGCGGCCGGGGAGCATGCTCCCCGGCCGCTGTTTTGTCCGGTTGGGATAGGGCTAGTTGCCGCTGCCCAGCGCGCCCTTGAGATAGGCGTCCAGGGCCGCGTCGGGCGAGCCGGCCGGGGCCTGGAGCACGGTCATGCCGCGGGCGGCGCAGGCCGCGCGGTCGGCTTCCGCCAACCCCCGGGCCAGGAGCACGTTCACCCCCCGGTCCGCCAGCCAGGCGGCCCACTGGCCGGGCTCGGCCGGGAACTCCTCGATGGGGTCGGTGGCCACGGCCTTCTGGGCCTTGTCCACCTCCACCAGCAGGAAGCGCTTGCACGCGGCCGGGCTCTCGGCCAGCATGGTGCCGTTCAGGGGCATGGCGATGCGCAGCGCGCCCTCGGCGGGCAGCTCGGGAGGCGCGGCCGTGATTTCGGGCCGGGCCTTGTCCAGGGCCAGCAGCCGGTTCACCACGCCAAGCAGCGCCTTGGCCGCGTGGCCCTCGGAGTCCACCTTGAGCAGGGGATAGCCCTCGTCCGCGGAGCGCACCAGCTCCGGGTCCAGGGGGATGCGGCCCAGGAAGTCCGCGCCCATCTCCGCGGCCAGCTTCTCGCCGCCGCCCGAGGCGAAGATGTCCTCCACCTGGCCGCAGTGGCGGCACACGAAGCCGCTCATGTTCTCGATCAGGCCGAGCAGGGGGTTGCCCATGAGCCGCACGAAGCTCACCGAGCGGCGCACGTCGTCCACGGCCACGGCCTGGGGCGTGGTGACGATGACCGTGCTGGCCGTGGGGCCCAGGAACTGGAGCACGCTCATGGGTTCGTCGCCGGTGCCTGGGGGGCAGTCCACCACCAGGTAGTCCAGTTCGCCCCAGTACACGTCGGCCAGAAACTGCCGGATGAGCCCGCCCTTGACCGGGCCGCGCCAGATCACGGCCTGCTGCGGGTCCTTGAGCAGGAAGCCCAGGGACATGACCCCCAGGTTCTTGCCCCAGGACACGGGCTCCATGCCGCCGGGCTCCATGTGCGGGTCCTTGCCGGTGAGGGAGAGCAGCCGGGGCACGCTGGGGCCGTGCACGTCCACGTCCAGGAGCCCCACCCGCTTGCCGGCCAGGGCCAGGCCCACGGCCAGGTTCACGGCCACGGTGCTCTTGCCCACCCCGCCCTTGCCGGACAGGACCACGATCTTGTGCTTGATCTTGGCCAGGTTGCCCTGCATCCGCGCTTCGACCGGATCAGGCGCGGCCTGGCCGGAACAGGCGTCGGGGCTGGTGGAGCAGGAGCCCGAGGACGCGCAGCCCGAACACTTGCTGTCGTCGGCCATGGCTAGTCCTCCTTGCCCGTCTCGGGGCGCATCTGGGCCTTCTTGGCCGCAACCGCCTGCCGCAGCCAGTCGTACCACGCCTCCAGCCCCTCCCGGGTGCGGCAGGACACGGGGTACACCGCGATGTCCTTGTTCAGGGCGCGGGCGTGGCGGGTGGCCTTGTCCAGGTCGAAATCCACATAGGGCAGCAGGTCCACCTTGTTGAGCAGCATGACGTGGGCCTCGGCGAAGAGCAGGGGATATTTCTCGGGCTTGTCGTCGCCCTCGGCCACCGAGAGCAGGGCCACCTTGGCGTCCTCGCCCACGGTGAACTCCGCCGGGCAGACCAGGTTGCCCACGTTCTCCACGAACAGGATGTCCAGCCCGTCGGTGTCGATGCTCGCCAGCGCGTCCAGCACCATGCCGCTGTCCAGGTGGCAGGCCCCGTCGGTGTTGATCTGCACGGCCTGGGCCCCGGTGGCCGCCACCCGGCGGGCGTCGTTGTCCGTGGTCAGGTCGCCCTCGATCACCGCCATGGTGAACTCGTCCTTGAGGTCGGTGAGGGTCCGCTCCAGGGTGGAGGTCTTGCCCGAGCCGGGCGAACTGATGAGGTTGAGCACCAGGATGTGCTGCACCGCGAACCGCTTGCGCAGTTCCTCGGCGATGCGGTCGTTGGCCTCCAGGATGTTGCGGACCACGGGTATCTGCATGGCGTCTCCGATAGGCCTTACTCGGCCTCGAGGTTCTCGATGTACAGTTCCTTGCCCTCCAGCACCTCGTGCCCCAGGTCCTCGCCGCAGGACGGGCAGGGGATGAGCATCAGGCGGTCGCACTCCTCGGGGGCGAACTCCTGCCCGCAGGAGGAGCAGCGCAGCCGCACGGGCACTTCCTCCATGTCCAGGCGCGCCCCGGCCAGGGAGGTGTCCTGGGTCACGGCCTGCCAGGCGAATTCCAGGGCGTGGGGCACCACCGCGGCCAGGGCGCCGTGGCGCACCCGGACGCTGACCAGGCGGGTGACCCCGTGTTTGGCCATTTCCTGCTGGACAATGCCGACGAGGCTTTGGGCGATGGACATCTCGTGCATGGGCTTCCGTGCATAAAGAAAAACGTGGGCCGCGTCCAGACGCGTGGGCGGGCCAGGTTCTCCCCTTGACTGGACTCCTGGCCCATGGTCTAGAGAACCGGGATTCATTCGCCCTGCGCACAGCAGGCGGGGCCGGCCGGGGGGTCTTGCCGGTCACGGCCGGGTTTCGTCCGTTCACGGAAAAAATGCTGAAGTTTTTGTAATCCTCGAACACAGTTGCGCGCATGTGGGCGCAAAGGGGTGTTGCATGTACGTCGGCCTGAAGATGCTCAAGCTCGGACAGTTTCCCACCGTCACTCCCGATTCCCTGGTGATCGAGGCCGAAAAGCTCATGGAGCGGAACCGGCTGTGGATGATCCTGGTGGTGGAGGGCGGCCGGCTGGTGGGCTACGTGAACCGGGAGGACGCGGCCGAGGCCCTGCCCTCGCGGGCCACCAGCCTGTCCCGGCACGAGATCAACTATCTCCTCACCAAGCTCAACGTGAAGGAGATCATGAAAAAGGACCTGAACACCGTGCCCCCGCACATGGAGATCGAGGAGTGCGCGGACCTCATGGACCGCGAGAACCTCGCCGGGGTGGCGGTGGTGGACAAGAAACAGAACCTGCTGGGCTACATCAACCGCACGGTGATGCTGGAAGTCCTGGTGGAGGAGATGGGCCTGCGCCTGGGCGGCTCGCGCATCGCCTTCGAGGTGGAGGACCGCACCGGGGTCATCCACGAAGTGTCGGGCATCATCGCCCGGATGGGCATGAGCATCATCTCCACCAGCACCTTCTTTCACGACTCCCGGCGGCTGGTGGTCTTCCGGGTCATGACCGCGGACCCCACGCCCGTGGTCAAGGAACTGGAGGCCGTCGGCTACCGCATGGTGGGGCCGGAAACCTTCGAGGCCGACTGGCGCTAGTATGCCCCTGCTGGAAGTCGACACCGTCACCCTGACCTTTCGCGGCCTGGCGGCCCTGCTCACCGTGGGCTTCACGGTGGAGGAGGGCTCCATCACCTCCCTCATCGGCCCCAACGGCGCGGGAAAGACCAGCATGCTCAACTGCGTGAGCGGCCGGTACACCCCGGACTCCGGGGATATCCGGCTGGACGGCAGGTCCCTCATAGGCATGCCCGCCCATGCCCGCACCGCCCTGGGCCTGTCCCGCACCTTCCAGAACATCGCCCTGTTCCGCGGCCTGTCCGTGCTGGACAACCTGCTGGTGGGCCGGCACCGCCGCGTGGACTACGGGCTCCTTTCGGCCATGCTCTACTTCGGCAAGGCCCGCCGGTCCGAGGACGCCCACCGCCGCCGGGTGGAGGACGTCATCGACTTCCTGGGCCTGTCCCCCTACCGGCACCAGCCCGCGGGCCGGCTGCCCTACGGGGTGCAGAAGCGGGTGGAGCTGGGCCGCGCCCTGGCCGCCGAGCCACGGCTCATCCTGCTGGACGAGCCCATGGCCGGCATGAACCTGGAAGAGACCGAGGACATGGCCCGCTACATCCTGGACATCAACGAGGAGTGGGGGATGACCGTGCTCCTGGTGGAGCACGACATGGGCGTGGTCATGGACCTCTCGGACCAGGTGGTGGTGCTGGACTTCGGCCAGGTCCTGGCTTCGGGTGCGCCCGCGCAGGTGCAGCAGGACCCCGCGGTGGTGGCGGCCTACCTGGGCAGCGAAGACATGGTGTACAAGGGGCGCTAGGGCATGGCCGAAACCTACGAGACCACCCTCCCGAAACTGCTCCTGGACCAGGCCGCAGCCCAGGGCAAACGCACCGCCCTGCGCGAGAAGGAGTGGGGCGTGTGGCAGCCCTATTCCTGGAACGGCTACCTGCGCCGCACCGCGGAATTCGCGGGTGGGCTCAAGGCCCTGGGCTTCGGCAAGGGCGACATCGTCATCCTCATCGGCGACAACCGGCCGGAATGGCTGTGGGCCGAACTGGCCATCCAGGCCGTGGGGGGCATAGCCCTGGGCCTGTACCAGGACGCCACCCCGGACGAGGTGGGCTACATTTTCGAGCTGGCCCACGCGCGCATGGTGGTGGCCGAGGACCAGGAGCAGGTGGACAAGATCCTCACCCTGCGCCCGGGCCTGCCGGACCTCAAGTACGTGGTCTACCACGACCCCAAGGGCCTGGCCCCCTACCAGGAGGACGGGCTCTACGACTTCGCCGCGGTGCAGGAGATGGGCAAGGAAGCGGCAGGCGACTTCGCGTCCTGGGTGGGGGAGCTTTCCCCCGACGACCCCTGCCTCATCGCCACCACCTCGGGCACCACGGGCCGGCCCAAGCTGGCCATGCTCAGCCACAAGAACCTCCTGGCCATGGCCCACAACCTGGGCCTGGCCGACCCCAAGCACGTGAGCGACGAGTTCGTGTCCTTCCTGCCCTTGGCCTGGATGGGCGAACAGATGATGGCCGTGGCCTCGGCCCTGCTCTTCGGGTTCACCGTGAACTTCCCCGAGGAGCCGGACACGGTGCAGGCCGACACCCGCGAGATCGGGCCGCACCTCATCTTCTCCCCGCCCCGGGTGTGGGAGAACCTGGCCGCCAAGGTCCAGGTCAAGATCATGGAGACCACGCCGCTCAAGCGGTTCCTCTACAATCTCTTGCTGCCCTGGGGCCATGCCCGCGCCGACGCGGTGCTGGCCGGCCGTGAGCCCGGGCTGGGCCTGCGCCTCAAGTACAAGCTGGCGGACGCGGGCCTGTTCCGCGCCCTGCGCGACCGGTTGGGCTTCACCAACCTGCGCAGCGCCTCCACCGGCGGCGCGGCCCTGGGGCCGGACACCTTCCGCTTCTTCCACGCCATGGGCGTGAACCTGAAGCAGATCTACGGCCAGACCGAGATTGCGGGCATCTCCTGCATCCATCGCGACGGGGCCATCGACTTCGACACCGTGGGCGAGCCCATCGCCCAGACCGAGATGAGCATCTCCGCCGAGGGCGAGATCCTGTCCAAGAGCCCGGCGGTGTTCCTGGGCTACTACAAGAACGAGGCGGCCACGGCCGAGACCATCACGGACGGCTGGCTGCGCTCGGGCGATGCGGGCTATTTCAAGGAGAACGGCCAGCTGGTGGTCATCGACCGGCTCAAGGACGTGATGCACCTGGCCGACGGCACCCGGTTTTCGCCCCAGTTCATGGAGAACAAACTCAAGTTCTCGCCCTACGTGCGCGAGGCCGTGGTCCTGGGCCAGGGCAAGGACCGCATCACCGCCATCGTGTGCATCGACGGCGAGATCGTGGGCCGCTGGGCCGAGTCCAAGCTCATCACCTACACCACCTACCAGGACCTGGCGGCCAAGCCCGAGGTCTATGGCCTCATCCGGGACGAGGTGGTGCGCATCAACGCCACCCTGCCCGAGAACACCCGGGTGAGCCGCTTCACCCTGCTCTTCAAGGAGCTGGACGCGGACGACGGGGAGTTGACCCGCACCCGCAAGGTACGCCGCCAGGTGGTGGGCGAGCGCTACGGGGCCATTATCGAGGCGCTGTATTCGCCCGTGGAGAAGGTGGAGGTCACCGCCTGCATCCTCTACCAGGACGGCCGCAGCCGGGAGATGTGCGGAACCCTGCGCATCATGGATGTCGAATAGGGGACGTGGACTAGGAAGGGACATGGAATACTATCTGCAACTCGTCATCAACGGCCTGGTGGTGGGCTCCATCTACAGCCTGGTGGCCCTGGGCTTCGTGATCATCTACAAGGCCACCAAGGTGGTGAACTTCGCCCAGGGCGAGCTGGTCATGGTGGGGGCCTACATCTGCTTCTCCCTCACGGTGCAGGCCCAGTTGCCCTTTGTGGTGTCCTTCCTCATGACCCTGGGCTTCTCCGTGGTCCTGGGCATGCTCATCGAGCGGCTGGTGCTGCGGCCGCTCATCGGCGAGTCCATCATCTCGGTCATCATGGTGACCATCGGGCTCTCGTCGGTGCTCAAGTCCCTGGTGCAGGTGTTCTGGGGCACCCAGATCCAGGTGTATCCCCAGGTGCTGCCCAGCGATCCCGTGTTCATCATGGGCCTGCCCGTGGCCCCGGTGTACATCGCGGCCTTCATCCTCTCGCTGGTGCTGTTCCTCATCTTCTCGGCCTTCTTCAAGTTCTCGTCCATCGGCATCGCCATGCGGGCCACGGCATTCGACCAGTGCGCCGCGGCCAGCATGGGCATCGGCATCAAGAACATCTTCGCCCTGTCCTGGTGCATCGCCGCGGTGGTGTCCTCCATCGGCGGGGTCATCCTGGGCAACATCAACGGCATCAACTCGCAGCTCGGGCACCTGGGCCTCAAGGTGTTCCCGGCGGTGATCCTGGGCGGGCTGGACAGCCTGCTCGGAGCGGCCCTGGGGGGGCTGGTCATCGGGGTGCTGGAGAACGTGTGCGAGGGCCTGGCCAAGGACCTGTTCGGCCTGGGAGGATTCCGCGAGGTGGCGGCTTTCGTCATCCTGGTGGTGATCCTCATGGTCAAGCCGTACGGGTTCTTCGGGACCAAGGAAATAGAGAGGGTGTAGGCGCATGAGCGGCAAGTGCGGACTGTTCTTCACCTCCTATCGGGCCGAGGACGCGGTTTTTCCCAGCCGCTTCCAGAAGCTGTGCCTCGCGGCCTTTTTCCTGGCCCTGGCGGTCTGCCCGTTGTTCCTCAACACCTACCACCTCTCCATCCTGAACCTCATGGGCATCTCGGTCATCGCCGCGGTGTCGCTGAACCTGCTCACCGGGGTCTGCGGCCAGATATCCCTTGGGCACGGGGCCTTCGTGGGCGTGGGGGCCTACGCCGCGGCCCTGGCGGTGCGGGCCGGGCTGCCCTTCATCCCGGGGCTGCTCTGCGGCGGCGCGGCGGCCGCGGTGGTGGGCATGGTTTTCGGCCTGCCGTCGCTCAGGCTCAAGGGGATCTACCTGGCCATCGCCACCCTGGCCGCCCAGCTCATCCTGGAATACCTGTTCCTGCACTGGGACGCGGTCACCGGCGGCCTGGCCGGGGTGGCCGTGCCCCCGCCCGAGATCCTGGGCTTCCAGTTCATGGGCGACGAGCGCATGTTCTACCTCATCATGGCCGTGGCCACGGTGTGCACCCTGGCCGTGACCAACCTCATGCGCACCAAGCCGGGCCGGGCCTTCGTGGCCATCCGCGACTACTACCTCTCGGCCGAGATCGTGGGGGTGAACCTCTTCACCTACAAGCTGCGCGCCTTCGGGGTGAGCTCCTTCATGGCCGGCATCGCCGGCGGCCTGTGGGGCCACTACACCATGTACATCACCCCGGAGCAGTTCGGCATCGGCCAGTCCATCAGCTTCCTGGCCATGATCATCATCGGTGGCCTGGGCAGCGTGCAGGGCGCGGTGTTCGGCGCGGTGTTCATCACGCTGCTGCCCGAGGTCCTGTCCGCGGGAGCGGGCGGGCTGGGCAGCGTGTTCCCGGACATGGCCACCTATTTCCTGGCCATGAAGGAGGGCATCTTCGGATTGACCCTGGTGCTGTTCCTCATTTTCGAGCCCGAGGGCCTAGCCCATCGCTGGCGGCTGGTGAAGGCGTACTGGAAGCTCTATCCGTTCGCCCACTGATAGGCTTCGGGCAACAACCAAAGGGGGTTCTGGGTATGAAACGATTCCTGACGATGCTGGTGGTGGCGGCTCTTCTGGTGCCCGCTGCGGCGTGGAGCGCGGATACGATCAAGATCGGGGTGCTCTCCGACCTGTCCGGCCCCACCTCGGACGTGGGCCGGCCCTATGCCGAGGGCATCAAGGCCGCCGGGGCCTGGCTCAATTCCCAGGGCGGGATCGCCGGCAAGCAGCTGGAGCTCATCCAGGTGGACTACGCCTACAACGTGCAGCAGGCTCTGGCCGCCTACAAGAACTTCATCAGCAAGGGCATCGTGGCCCTGCAGGGCTGGGGCACCGGCGATACCGAGGCCCTGGTGCAGTTCGTGGCCAAGGACAAGATTCCCGATTTCTCCGCGTCCTATTCCGCGCACCTGACCGACCCGGCCAAGGCGCCCTACAACTTCTTCGTGGCCGCGGACTACTCCACCATGCTGCGGGCGGGCATCAAATACCTGAAGGACAACTTCAAGGGAGCGGGCAAGCCCAAGATCGCCTTCATCTACCCCAACCACCCCTACGGACTGTCCCCCATCGCCGCGGGCAAGGACTACGCCAAGGAGCTGGGCATGGAGATCGTGGCCGAGGAGAACGTGGACCTCAAGGCCATGGACGCCACCACCCAGCTTTTGGCCGTGCAGAAGGCCAACCCGGACTTCTGCTGGATCGGCGGCACCACCGCCTCCACCGCGGTCATCCTCAAGGACGCCAAGAAGCTGGGCATGAAGGCTCAGTTCTTCAGCAACATCTGGGGGATTGACGAGAACCTCATCAAGCTGGCCGGCGACGCGGCCGAGGGCGCCATCAGCCTGCAGGCTTCGGCCGGCTATGACGACGCGGGCCCGGGCTGCGAGCTCATCCGCAAGGTGACCAACGGCCAGCACCAGGTGGCCTCCTACATCCGCGGCTTCGCCTCAATGCTGGTCATGGCCGAGGGCATGAAGCGAGCCGCGGCCAAGGGCGAACTCACCGGCCCCTCCATCAAGGCCGCGGTGGAGACCCTCAAGGACTACGATCCCATGGGGCTCACCCCGCCCATCAGCTACACCCCCGCCGACCACCGGCCCAACATGGCCGCGGTGCTCTTCCAGGTGAAGGGCGGCAAGATGGTGAAGCTGGCCACCTCCACCCTGGAGCGCAAGGCCGAGTGGCTGGGCAAGTAGCCAACCCATAAAGATATCGAAGATATTTTTATGAAAACCATGTTGGCGGTTGGCGACAACAGGGCGGGACATACCCGCCTGCCATAGAGAAACAGGATTGGGTGGCGCGGCGCGGGCCGCGCCACCCCGATCCAACGGAGTGTGTCTGGCGTGGAGCTGCTGCGGGTAGAGAACGTCGAGGTGGTCTACAACGACGTGGTCCTGGTGCTGAAGGGCCTGTCCCTTTCCGCCGAGGAGGGGCGCATCACCGCGCTGCTCGGGGCCAACGGCGCGGGCAAGTCCACCACCCTCAAGGCCATTTCCGGCCTTCTGGACGGCGAGGACGGCGAGGTCACCGACGGCGCCGTGGTCTACCAGGGCAAGCCCATCCATGGCTGGCCCCCGGAGCGCATCGTGCGCTCGGGCATCTTTCAGGTCATGGAGGGACGCCGCATCTTCGCCGACCTCACGGTGGAGGAGAACCTGCGCTGCGGGGCCTTCACCCGCCCCGGCTCCGAGACCCCGGGCTCCATGGAGCGGGTCTACAACTATTTCCCCAGGCTCAGGGAGCGGCGCAAGCAGTTGGCCGGGTACATGTCCGGCGGCGAGCAGCAGATGCTGGCCATCGGTCGCGCCCTCATGGCCAAGCCCAAGCTCCTGCTCCTGGACGAGCCCTCCCTCGGCCTCGCCCCGCTCCTGGTGGAGGAGATCTTCGAGATCGTGAAGCGGGTCAATGCGGAGGAGGGCGTCACCGTGCTCCTGGTGGAGCAGAACGCCCGCGCCGCGCTGTCCATAGCCGAGCGGGGCTATATCATGGAGAACGGCCGCATCGTGCTGGACGGCGCGGCGGACGAGTTGCTGAACAACCCCGACGTGCAGGAGTTCTACCTGGGGCTGTCCAACGCCGGGGAAAAGCGCTCCTACCGCGACGTGAAGCACTACCGCCGCCGCAAGCGCTGGCTGGGCTAGCAGGCCGCTGAAAATTCCGCGATGGCTGCGTTACTCGAAACCGTCAAACCCTCACGTATGTCCGTATACGCTTCGGGCTTGACGGTTTCTCGCGCCTTGCCCTCGCGGTTTTTGAGCGGCCTGCTTAAGGCCCTGGACAACCGAGTATCTTTTTCAGGGAGGTAGGGCCATGGACCTCAAGGAGCGCATGACCGGGGTGCGCAGCCATCTGGAGACCCTGCCTGCCGAGGCGCGGCAGGCCCATGCCTGGAACCGCCTCTCCGCGCTCATGGCCGCGGCCTGGGAGAAGTCCGGGGAGTTCCGGGCGCGCATGGAGCGGGCCGGCCTTGCGCTGCACGACATCCGCTCGCTGGAGGACTGGCCCCACATCCCGGTGCTGCGCAAGAAGGAGCTGCTCGCCCTGCAGAAGCAGGGGCCGCGCCTGGGGGGGCTCCTGGCCTGCGAGTTCGGCGACCTGGTGCGCATCTACCAGTCGCCCGGCCCCATCTACGATCCGGAAGGGCCCAGCCGCGACTACTGGGGCTGGACCGACGGGTTCTTCGCTGCGGGGTTCCGGCCCCGCGACCTGGTGCAGATGACCTTCTCCTACCACCTCACCCCGGCGGGCCTCATGCTGGAGGAGCCCCTGCGCGAGATCGGCTGCGCGGTCATTCCGGCCGGGCCGGGCAACACCGAGGTCCAGATCGAGCTGCTCACCCAGCTCCCGGTCACCGGGTTCGTGGGCATGGCCAGCTACTTGCGCATTATCGCGGACAAGGCCCGGGCTGCGGGCCTGGACCTGAAAAAGGACTTCAACCTCCAGGTGGCCTTCGTGGCGGCCGAGCGCCTGCCCGAGTCACTGCGCCGCGGCCTGGAGCTGGACTTCGGCATGGTGGTGCGCCAGGGCTACGGCACCGCGGACCTGGGCTGCATCGCCTACGAGTGCCCGCACCTTGGCGGCATGCACGTGGCCGAGCGCTGCCACGTGGAGATCTGCGACCCGGCCACGGGCCAGCCCCTGCCTGTGGGCGAGGCCGGCGAGGTGGTGGTCACCCCGTACCCCGACACCTACCCGCTCCTGCGCTTCGCCACCGGCGACCTGTCCCGCCTGTCCGATGAGCCCTGCGCCTGCGGCCGCACCTCGTACAAGCTCGCCGGCATCCTGGGCCGGGTGGACGACACCGCCAAGGTCAAGGGCCAGTTCATCTATCCCGCCCAGGCCGCCGAGGTGGCGGCCAGGTTCCCGGGCATCCGCCGCTTCCAGATCGTGGTGGAGAACCCCGGGGGCAAGGACGCGCTGGCCGTGGTCCTGGAGACCTGCGGCGACCTGGACCAGGAGGCCTTCGTGAAGGCCTTCGCGGACCGCTGCAAGCTCCGTCCGGCCCTGCGCGTGCTACCGGCCGGCGACTGCCTGCCCGAGGACGCCAAGGCGTTGGAGGATAGACGGACTTTCGAGTAGGGCGGGAGAGAAGAGTGGGCGATTCGTGAATCGCCCCCTGCGCAAGAGGGCCGTGTCGTCGGGTCTGGCCGGGTGTTCTTTTGTTGGGGTGATTCACGAATCGCCCACTCTTGGTTGCCTGCGCAGGCCTGAGGCAAAACAAAGGCGCGCCATCGGGGTTCCGACGGCGCGCCTTGTTGGTGTTGCTGTGTAGCGCTAGGCCAGGAGGTCCCAGGCGGTCTGGCAGGTCACGGCCACGCCGTGGGCCAGGGCCTCCTCGGGGAACACGATCTTGGGGTTGTGCAGGGGGTATCCCCCCTCCACTCCGGCCCCGATGAAGGTGAACGCGCCCTTGGCCCGACCCAGGAACAGGGCGAAGTCCTCCCCGCCCATGGTGGGCTCGGGCTCCACCACCTTGGCTTCGCCCACCACCTTGCCGGCGGCGGCGCGGGCCAGGGCCGCGGCCTCGGGGTCGTTGATCACCGGGGGGCAACCGGGCTTGAAGTCCATCTCGAAGCCCGCGCCCATGGCGTCGCACACGCCCTTGACCACCGTGGTCAGGGTCCGCTCCCAGGACTTCCATACGCCCGTGTCGAAGGTGCGCGTGGTGCCGCCCAGCTCCGCCGTGCCGCTGATGATGTTCAGGGCCGTGCCGGCGTGGAACCGGCCCACCGTGACCACCGTGGGCTGCAGGGGGTTGGACTGGCGGCTGGCTATGCGCTGCAGCGCGGCCACCACCTGGGTTCCCACCTCCAGCGCGTCCACGCACAGGTGCGGCATGGCCCCGTGCCCACCCTTGCCGATGATCCTGATCTCGAACCAGCTCATGGCGGCCATGAGGTTGCCCGGCTTGACGCCCACCATGCCCAGGGGCACTGCGGGCCACACGTGCTGGCCAAAGCACCAGTCCGCTGGATGCCTGTCCAGCAGGCTGTCGGCCAGCATGGCCTGGGCTCCGCCAGCCACCTCCTCGGCGGGCTGGAACACGAGCAGGACCTTTCCGGACAGGCTGTCCTTCACCTCCGCCAGCACCTTGGCCGCGCCCAGGAGCATGGCCATGTGGCAGTCGTGCCCGCAGCAGTGGGCCGCGCCCGCGTGGGTGGAGGCGAAGGGCAGGCCCGACTCCTCCTGCATGGGCAGGGCGTCCATGTCCGCGCGGAACATGACGCACGGTCCGGGCCGGCCGGTGTCCAGCACCGCGACCACGCCGGTGCCGCCCACCCCGGTTTCGGGGGCGTAGCCCAGCGAGCGCAGGGTCTCGGCCACGTAGGCGGCGGTTTTCTCCTCCTGGAACGCCACCTCGGGGATGGCGTGCAGGTGGCGGCGGGCCTGGACGGTCCAGTCCCGGACGGCCTCCAGGTGTGTGCTCAGCGTTGCCATCACGGGCTCCTAGAGTTCCACGAACTTCAGGACGTGGTCCTTGTCCTGGGGCTTGGTGAGGTAGGACACCACCACCAGGCACACGATGTTCAGGATCAGGCCCTGGATGCCGGGGTTGATGTCCCACAGCTTGGGCGCGAACTTGAAGGCGATGGCGTAGTTGTAGCACACGCCCACCACCAGGCCGGCCAGCGCGCCCTGCCGCGTGGCCCGCGGCCAGAAGAAGGTGGCGAAGGCCAGGGGCAGAAGCTGCACGATGGAGCCGTACGCGCCCAGGAGCAGGGCCACCAGGGTCTGGCCGCCGAAGATGGTCACCAGGTAGGAGACCAGGCCGAACAGGACCACGAAGATGCGGATGATCTTGGTGGCCTCGGCGTCGGACGTGGGCCGGCCCATGAGCACGCTCACGAAGTCCTGGGCGAAGATGGAGCCCGCGGCGTGGGTGATGGTGTCCTGGGTGGACATGGCCGCCGCCAGGGCGGCTGCCAGCACCAGGCCCACGGCCGCGGCCGGGAAGTGCATGTTGGTGAACATCCAGGGCAGGATGCGGTCGGGCGCGCCGAGCACGCCGGGCTCCACCTGCAGGATGCCCGCGAAGCCGATGAGCAGCACCGGCACGAGCATGATGGCGAAGGTGGGATAGTAGACGATGGTGCGGCGCAGGGTGCGCCGGGAGTCGGCGGTGTAGGCCTTCATGAACAGGTGCGGCCACATGGTGAAGCCGAGCACGGACACCAGCACGGCCGAGGAATAGGCCGCAAAGCTCATCTTGGTGCCCGGGCCCACCAGCAGATGGGTGGGTTTGGCCGCGATGATCTGGCGGAACATGTCGCCCGGGCCGTCATAGAGGGTATAGCAGAAGTACAGGCCCAGGACCCAGGCGGTGATGACCATGAACGCGCCCTGGAACACGTTGGTCCAGGCCACGCCGCGCACGCCGCCGAAGAACACGTAGATGAGCACCACCGCGTAGGCTATGAGCGCGCCCGCCCAGAAGGGGATGGCCCCGTCCGAGGCGATCTCGAACACGTAGGCGCTGCCCTTCATCTGCAGGGACACATACTGGATGAAGGCCAGGGTGGAGACGATGGCGATGATGATGGACAGGGCCCGCGACTGGAAACGGTCGCTGAAGAGCTGGGCCTGGGTCACGTAGCCGAATTTCTGGCCCGCGGCCTGGGCCTTGGGGCCCCACACCAGCCAGGGCACCAGGCCCAGGGCGCAGTAGCCCAGGATGTAGAAGGCCGGCGCGCCCTTGGAATAGGCCCAGCCCGGGCCGCCCAGATAGGCGAAGGCGCTGAAGATGGCCCCGCCCATGAGGAAGTACATGCAGACGAAGCCCAGGCTGCGGCTGGCGGCGATGTATTCCACGGCCGAGTCGGCGCGGCCGCGGCCGGCGATCGCGCCCAGGAAGAGCACGAAGAGCAGGTAGACGCCGATGACCGAGAGGATGATGACCTGGTTCATGGCTATTTGTCCTCCGGCTCGTCTTTGAAGAGCACCCGCTCCATGACCAGGAGCACGACGTACTCCAGGACCACCAGCGCCACCACGGCGAACATGCCGAAGGGCATGCCCATGACGATGGGCAGGGCGGAGTTGGCGAAGACGAAGTAGAAGGCCTGGCCCAGGATGATGGCGATGAAAAGGATGGCGAATACGATGATCAGGGATCGTCGGCCGGGGGGAACCTTCGAGGCAAAGAAACGCAGGCTGTAGTCGTCGCGAAGCATACGTCCTCCTGGGAGTGAAGGTGGTAGGGGCCGGGGATTGGATGCACCCGGAGCCTTGGGACCTGTCTTGAGCGCCTGTGGCGCACCAAGCGGAAGGGCCCGTGCCGGCCCGCCCGTCGTGGTTCGTCCGGTGTTGCCCGGGCAGGCGGGCAACGGCTCGTTCATGTGCCGCAGGACATTGGCCGACGGGCAACACCAGGGCTCGGTGTGGGACGAGCCGGGTAGTTGCTGCCTGCCGTCCGCGGGTCGATGCTCGCCGGAATGTCCGCCTTCCGTGCATTGCACGATGGTGAGGGTATCCAGGAGGACGCAGGGACGACGGACTGTTGTATCGCATCCCTGTCCAGCGATTGGGAATGTGTCAGAAACCGATGGAAGAATCAAGCCATGCTCTTTCATCTTGGAGATGATGCTATGGTATTGCTTTGCTGATGTCCAAAAAACCATTCTACTGAATCGACGTCACAATCTTGCACCTTTGGATTGCCTTGATTGCTTCATATTCTTGCTTCCATACTGTTGTGGTATAGAACTATTATTAATTATAGTAGTAAGTTATTCAATCAAATCACAGGACGCCAGCCCGCCGGCCCGGCGGGAAATCCGCGTCACACTTTGCAGGAACGCGGGCCTGCACCAGGCGTTTTCAGAAGAAGAGAGAGGGGAGGGGAGGGCGCGAAAGGGGAGGATCGCCCCTCATTTCGGGGCACAGGCAGATGGAGGGAGTTCCCTTCCCTTTGCGCGGTCTAGAACTTCGTGCTCACCGTGGGCTTCAGCCGGGTGAGGCGGGAGCGGCTGGCGTCGGTGGCCAGTTCGGCCAATTCGGGCGACATGGGAAGGGTGCGTGAGGACATGGCCAGGACCTCGTTGTCCGGGGCGTGGATGAGCCGGATGTTGAAGCGCACGCTGCGGGAGGTCTCGGTGAAGGTGCCCACCAGGATGAGGGCGCTGGGAACCTGGTTCTCGGCCAGGAGTTGCACGTCGCGGGTGAGCAGCAGTTCGCCGGTCTTGGGTGCGAAGAGCACGGTCTTGCCCTTGCGGATGTCCTGCACCCGGTAGCCGGCCTGCACGAACCAGGCGGACAGCTCCTCGGCGAAGAGCCGGGCCAGGGGGGAGGACAGCTCCAGGTCGTTCAGGCTGGCCGGGGTGGTGACCATGAGCACCTGGCCCTTGGCCGGGCCCTCCACGAGTTGGAGCCGCTCCACGATCTGGGCGTCGAGTTCCGCAGCCAACTCGTGGGCGGTCTCCGGCACGCCGCCGGCCAGAACCGGGGCGGCCAGGGCCAGCAGGGCCAGTACGGCGGCTGCGGCCAGGAGGAGCTTGCGTTGCATGGGCATGGCGTGTCCTTTGGTCAGCGTTGGCTGCGGATCTGGCGGTCCGCGGCCTCCAGCTCTTCCACGATGCGGGTCTTGAGTTCCGGGTTGCGCGCGGTGGCCAGGGCCTGCAGGTAGCGGTCCCGGGCCATCTCCAGCCGGCCCTGGGCCTGGTACTCCCGGGCCAGGGTGAAGTTGGCCAGGGTGTTCTCGTGCTCGGGCAGGACCTCGGCCTGGGTGGCCGGCTGCCCGATGCCGCAGCCAGAGAGGGCCAGGGCCAGGACCAGGACGAGGAGGTACGCGCGCAGGTGCATGGTTGTTCCCCTAGTGGAGGTCCCGTTCCATGAGGGCCAGGCCCAGGCTGCCCTGGTCCTTGGCCTCCTTGAAGGAGCCGAAGCGGGTGTACGCCTGGTGCATGGCCATGCCCGTGCCCTTGGAGAGCATGGTGCGGGTGGTGTCGGTCTGGCCGAAGACCAGGCCGGCGGTGCGCAGGACCATGCCGTCCCCGGCGCGGAAGATGCGGGCGTTGACGTACACCGATTGCCGGTCGAAATAGTAGGTGCCGGTCACCACCATGGCTTCGGGCCCCAGGGGCACCACCAGGTTGGGATCGCGGGTGAGCACGAATTCCCCGCCCTCGCGCGGGGAGATGCTGGGCAGGGCGCGGTATTCACGCACCGGCACGCCGCGGCGGGCCAGTTCGTGGAAGAGCAGTTCGGCCACCAGCCGGCCGAAGGACGAGCTCTGGTTGAAGTCGTCCTGGTGCACGAAGGAGGCGGGCAGGGCCACCGGACCGGGCAGGCGCTCCCCGGCTTCCAGGAGTTGGGAGGCCAACTCGCGCACCCGCAGCTTGAGTTCGCGGGCGTCCTCCACGGTGGGGGCGGGCGGCCTGATGGGCTTGTCCGCGCCCAGCCATACATAGCCGCCCCGGCCGTCCGGGGCGAGCACGCCGGCGTGCAGGCTCCGGGCGTCGCGTCGCACATAGGGCACGCCGTTCACGTACACCGTGCCCTTTTCCGTGGCCAGGGCGCCGGCGCCGGGGTCCATGGCAGCGGCCGCGCCGGCCATGGCCGTGTAGGGCCGGGCCGGGTCCGCCAGGGGACTGGCCGGTTCCTGGGCCTGGGCGGGGGGCGCGGCCAGGGCCAGGCCCAGGGCCAGGGTCGCCGCCGTCCAGGCGAGGATGGTTTTCATGCGCTGCTCCGTCGCGACTGCTCGCCGCGTATGCTCGGGTTCTGCGGATTGTATCGGCAGCTTTGTCCCCTTTCTTTAGGCAGGAAGGAGTCGCGGGTTGCGCCGCCCGGGGTTTCGGGTAGAGTGGAGCCCAAACCCGTTGCCCTGGCGGAGGTTCCATGCGCGCGCTGCCCCTTGCCTTGCTTGGATTGGGTCTGGCCCTGTCCCTGGCTGTTCCCGCCCGGGCGGACGATTCCCTGTACGCGGCGTTGCTCGAACGATACGTCCATGCCGGGGTGGTGGACTACGCCGGGCTCAAGGCCGACGAGTCCAGGCTCGACGCCTATCTGGCGGAACTGGAACACACCGACGCCGCGGCCCTGGGCCTGGAGGACCGCAAGGCCTTCTACATCAACGCCTACAACGCCTGGACCCTCAAGCTCATCCTCACCGGCTGGCCCGGGGTGAAGAGCATCAAGGACCTGGGCGGGCTGTTCTCCGGACCGTGGAGCCGGGAGCTGGTGCGCATCGAGGGCAAGGTGCTGACCCTGGACGAGGTGGAGCACGGCATCCTGCGCAAGCCGCCCTTCACCGACCCGCGCATCCATTTCGCGGTCAATTGCGCGTCCAAGAGCTGCCCCCCCCTGCGCTCCGAGCCGTACGACGGGGCGAGGCTGGACGAGCAGTTGGACGACGCAACCCGGGAGTTCATCAATGCGCCGGGCAACACCGTGGTGGACGGCGAACTGGTGTGGGTGAGCAAGATCTTCGACTGGTACGGGGAGGACTTCGGCGATGCGCCCCTGAACTTCGTGCGCCGCTACGCCCGGGGCGGGCTCATGGAGCAGCTGGACGCCCTGGGCGACCAGGCCCGGGTGCGCTTTTTGGACTACGACTGGTCGCTGAACGGGGAGTAGCTTATCAGATACGGTCAGCCGGGACGTCGGCCAGGAACTCGAAGAGTTCGTCCACGTGCTCGGGAAAGTCCTCGGTGCGGTACCGCGCGCCGCAGGACGGACAGGAGAGCGTGACCTCGCGGCAGCCGCGGTGCGCGGTGAGGGGCTTTGCGCAGGCCTTGCAGGGAATGTCCGTGGGCGATTCGCGGCGGCGGCCGAACAGGGGCGTGTTCCACATGGCGCCAGAGTGTGCCCGAAAGCCCGCCCGGCTGCAAGTTCCCCGGGATGATTGCCGTATCGCGTTGATTCGTCTTGCCAAATTCGCGACATGCTGTATTGTTATGGATACGTCTCGGTCCATGGCCGATTCGCCAATATTCAGGAGGACATTGCCATGATGAGCAAGAAGATGGTCAAGCAGATGAACGCCCAGGTGCAGTGGGAACTCTACTCCGGGTACATCTACCTTTCCATGGCCGCGTACTTCGCGGACCTGGGCCTGCCCGGTTTCGCGGCGTGGATGACCTCCCAGGCCTGGGAGGAGCAAACCCACGCCCTGCGCTTCTACAACTACATCATCGAGCGCGGGGCGCGGGTGGAGCTCTTGTCCATCGACAAGCCCAGGGCCGCGTGGGATTCGCCCCTGGCCGTGTTCCAGCACGCCCTGGAGCACGAGCAGGGCGTGACCAGGCGCATCAACGACCTGATGAACGTGGCCGTGGCCGAGAAGGACCACGCCACCCAGATCTTCCTGCAGTGGTTCATCTCCGAGCAGGTGGAGGAAGAGGACAGCGTGGCCGAGGTGGTGGGCAAGCTCAAGCTCATCGGCAAGGACGGCAGCGGCCTGTTCATGCTGGACAAGGAATTGGCCGTGCGGCCCTTCTCTCCCTGGCCGCCGGTAAAGGCATAGCTTAAGGAGGCGCATATGGCCCGCACCATTGACGACATGCTCTGCAAGGCGCTGGATCTCACCGAAAGGGCGGCGGACTCGTACCGCAAGGCCAGGGCCGCCTGTTCCGAGGCCCTGGGCGCGGAGGTCTTCGGCCTGCTGCTCAAGGACAAGGAGGAGTCGGTGCGCCGCATCGGCGACATCCGCCGATCCATGAGCCAGGGCAAGGACTTCTCCGATGCGTGCAGCCTGCCCGAGGAGGACGCGCGCGACCTCTCCAAGGTGCTGGCCGGCCTGGCCGCCAGGTACGAGGCCCCCCAGGGCGCCTGCCTCACCGAGAAGGAGTCCCTGAAGATGGCCGCGGACCTGGAGCAGGCCGGCATCTCCTTCTACGAGGCCGAGCTGCCCAAGGCCGGGGGCAAGACCGAGAAGGCGTTCGTGGATTTCATGCTGGCCGAGACCCGGGGGCACTACCTGCTCGTCCGGGACATGCAGTCCTACTACGAGGACCCCGAGGACTGGACACGCACCCAGGGCCGCGGCGGCTTGGACGGCGCGTAGTATCGCGTCCTTGACTGCATCTCCATTATGATGTCTTTGGCAACGGAGGCCGAGATAGGCGCACAGGCCATATAGTTGGCTGAGGAGCAGGCAACGACGCTGAGGGTGTGGGCCGAGTCGGGCAAGACCAATTAGCGCTTCAAGCAGGAACTCGTCGCACGGAGTACATCAGAAACGACAACCACCCCCAGACAAAACCATTCAAGTGGACCTGCGCAGGCTCGCCGCTGGCCGCCTGCGAATAGACCAATTTTGAGGACGCGACACTGGTCGCCCTTCCTATCGACGTTGGAGATCGACAATGAGCGGTTTCACTGCGGATGCAGCGACGGATTCCCTTGACGAATATCCATTTGAATGGCCGGTCCCGGACGGTGAAACCGAGATTCCGCAATGGGGCGGGGGGTGCTTCCGTGTCGGCCAGAGAAAGATGCGGACCCTATCCTATCTCCCCCACGATGTGAACGACAAGGGATGGAACGATGAATTCGCAAGCATTATGACCCAGGAGGATTCAAGGCAAAAGTCCATCGCGAATGCATCACGATGGAACGTCATTACGCAGCTGCGCAAGTACCTGTCCCCGGGGCAGCCCGTGGTGCTGGAAGTGGGGTGTTCCTCGGGACTCACGCTACATGCGATCCGGGTTGAGTTTCCAGACGCGCTAGTTGTGGGAACAGAATATTCCCATGCTGCGCTGTTGGTGGCAGCTGACAACGTGGACGGGGTGCCCCTGGTGGCTATGGACATTACGGCGTGCCCACTGCCTGCGGGCATCGCGGATGCCGTGGTGATGCTGAACGTTCTCGAGCATGTTGAACACGATGAGTTGGCCCTGAAGCAGGTACATAGGCTTTTGAAGCCAGGCGGGATTCTTATTCTCGAAGTGCCAGCCGGGCCGGATTTGTATGACGGGTTTGATAGGAGTGTTGGTCACTGGCGTCGGTATGCCATGGGGCCGCTTGTCGGTATGTGCGAATGTGTGGGTTTCTCCGTGGAGGCAAAGACCCATTTGGGCTGTCTTCTCTATCCGGTATTCTGGTTGAGCAAGAAATCCAACCGTCGGCGACTAGCCGAAGGGCGCGAACGGCAAAAGGATAGCGTGGCCAGAGTACTCAAGAGAGGACGGCAATTCTCCCCGCTCATGCGATTGATGTTTTCTGCCGAAGACTTTTTACGCCGGTTCGTCTATCTTCCGGTCGGCATACGCTGCCAGCTGGTCTGTGCCAAGCCGAGTTAGTACCGCGTCCTTGAAATTACATCGAGATGATCGTCTTCGGCAACAGAGGCCAAGGTTGGTGCACGGATCAAGGTCGAGTAAGCGTAATGGGTGTCCATACGTATCAAAATATCATAGGCTGGTTGGGCCGCAAGCGGCGTCCCATACTTCTTGGCTGAACCAGACGGAAATCTGGTCCAGCATCTTCGCCCGGGACGTGCACAGGGACGCCGTGTGGCGTTATAAGCAGGAACTCGTCGTCCGGATCATTTTTTGGGATGCGACACGAGCTGGCTTGGAGCATCCGTAATGGCAGCGTTGACCAAACCCGCCGGCTCCCCGCGCAGTTTGGGATATGCCCAGGTTTGGCGTGTTCACGCGCCATGCCTTCACGGTTTTCGGAGGGCGTACGCCAAAAGGCGTCAGAGGGTCTTGTGCAGCGAAGCTGTGCTAAGCGTGCTGCCAAACGTTTGGTTCCTGGAGGAATACTTCCATGCCTGACGGTAGCGTGAACATCCTCATCGCCGGCGAGGCCGGGCAGGGCTTGGTCACGGTCGGCGACCTGCTGACCAAAAGTCTGGTGCGCAGCGGCTACCTTGTGCACGTCACCCAGGACTACCACTCCCGGGTCCGGGGCGGGCACAACAGCTTCGCCATCCGGGCGGCCACCCATCCGGTGGAGGCCCCGGTGGACGAGATCGACATCCTGGTGGCCCTGAACCAGGAGAGCATCGACCTGCACCGCAGCCAGGTGAAGGACGGCGGGCTGCTGCTGCTGGGCGAGTCCCTGGACCTGGACGGGGAGTGCGTGATCCGTATCCCCTTCAAGGAGCTGGCCCCCAGGCCCATCTTCTACAATGTGGCGGCCCTGGGCGCGCTGGCCTCGGTCATAGGCCTGGACCGCGAGGCCCCGGCCTCGCTGCTCAAGAAGACCTTCGCCAAGAAGGGCGAGGAGATCGTCCGGCAGAACCTGGAGGTCCTGGAGAAAGCCTACGACTGGGCCACGGGCCAGGGCCGTTGCCGGCTCGCGCCCCTGCCCCCGGTGGAGCACCCCGGAACCCGGCTCATGCTCACCGGCAACCAGGCCATCGCCCTGGGGGCCATGGCCGCGGGCGTGAAGTTCTGCTCCTTCTACCCCATGACGCCCTCCACCACGGTGGCCCTGACCCTGGCCGCCCACGGGCCCAAGCTGGGCATCATGGTGGAGCAGGCCGAGGACGAGATCGCGGCCATGAACATGGGCCTGGGCGCGGCCTTTGCCGGAGCGCGTACCATCGTGCCCACCTCGGGCGGCGGGTTCGCCCTCATGGTGGAGGCCCTGAGCCTGGCCGGCATGATCGAGCAGCCCATCGTCGTCGCCCTGATCCAGCGGCCCGGCCCGGCCACCGGCCTGCCCACCCGCACCGAGCAGGGCGACTTGAACCTGGCCCTGTACGCCGGGCATGGCGACTTCCCCAGGGCCATCTTCGCCCCGGGCACGGTGGAGGACTTCTTCCGCCTCACTATCCAGGCCTTTGGCCAGGCCGAGAAATGGCAGTCTCCCGCCTTCGTGCTGGGCGACCAGTACCTGGCCGATTCGTACCGCTCGGTCGCGCCCTTCGACCTGGACGCGGTGCCCGAGATCGTCGGCCCGGACCTGTCCGACGACAACGCGGACGGGTACGAGCGCTACGCCGTGACCGAGAGCGGGGTGTCGCCCCGGCGCATCCCGGGCTTCGGCAAGTCGCTGGTGCTGGCCGACTCGGACGAGCACACCCCGGACGGCCACATCACCGAGGATCTGGCGGTGCGAAACACCATGGTGGAGAAGCGCCTGCGCAAGGGCTGCGGCCTGTACGCGGACGCGCTCCCGCCCGAGTATTCCGGGGACGGGACCCCGGACTTGCTCCTGGTGAACTGGGGAACCTCCCGGGGCGCGGTGCTGGAGGCCGCAGCCGAGCTGCGCGCCAAAGGGGCCAAGGTAGGCTGCCTGCACTTCAGCCAGGTCTGGCCGCTCAGGCCCGAGACCTTCCTGTCCGCGCTCCAGGCGGCCAAGGAGGTGGTCTGCGTGGAGGGCAACGCCACCGGCCAGTTCGCGGACCTGCTGGCCAAGGCGGCGGGCGTGCGCATCGGCAAGCTGGTGCTGCGCTATGATGGCCTGCCCTTCACCGCGGCGTACATCCTGGACAAGCTGGGCTCGGTCAGCGAGACCCTGCGCTGCGTGTAAGGAGAAACACCATGGACTCCAAGGAATTCGGCGAGTTCGTGACCGCCTGGTGCCCGGGCTGCGGCAACTTCGCCATCCTCAAGACCCTCAAGGCGGCCCTGGCCGGCCTGGGCATTCCGCCCCATAGGCTCCTCATGGTCTCGGGCATCGGCCAGGCGGCCAAGACCCCGCACTACCTGCGCTGCAACGGCTTCAACGGGCTGCACGGCCGCTCCCTGCCCCCGGCCCAGGGGGCCAAGCTGGCCAACGGCGAACTCACGGTGGTGGCGGTCAGCGGCGACGGCTGCTCCTACGGCGAGGGCGGCAACCACTTCCTGGCGGCCATGCGCCGCAACGTGGACATCACACTCCTGGCCCACGACAACCAGATCTACGGCCTGACCAAGGGCCAGGCCAGCCCCACCACCATGCAGGGCCAGGTGACCAAGGCCCAGCCCCTGGGCGCGCCGTCCAACCCCTTCAATCCGGTGGCCGTGGCCATCGCCATGAAGGTGGGCTTCGTGGCCCGGGGATTCGCCGGGGACACCGAGCAGTTGGGGGACCTCATGCAGCAGGCCATCCGGCACAAGGGCTTCTCCCTGGTGGACATTCTGCAGCCCTGCGTATCCTTCAACAAGGTGAACACCTACGCCTGGTACAAGGAGCGGGTCTACCGCCTGGGCGAGGACCACGACCCCACGGACTGGTCGGCGGCCATGCACAAAGCCATGGAGTTCGGGGACCGCATCCCCACAGGGGTGCTCTTTCGCGAGGAGAAGCCGGACTTCGCGGCGCGTTTCCCCTTCCTGGCCACCGGCCCCCTGGGCCGGCAACCCGTGGACAAGGCGGCCCTGCGCGAGGCCATGGAGAGCTATTCCTGACGCATGCCGGGCCGGCTTCCTGCGCGGGGCCGGCCCGTTCCCGGAGCCGAGATGAAACTCCTGTTCGTTCCCTTCAGCGGCGAGGCCCTGTGCGTCATGCACGTGTTCCTGAACGCCCTGGACGCGGCGGACCGCGGCCTTGAAGCCGGGGTGGTGTTCGAGGGCGCGTCCACCACGCTGGTGCCGGTGTACGCCGCGCCGGATCATCCCTTCCACGGGCTGTACGTCCGGGCCAAGGCGCAGGGCCTGATCCTGGGCGCGTGCCGGGCCTGCTCCACCAAGATGGGCGTGCTGGAGGCCGTGCAGGCCGAGGGCCTGGAGCTTCTGGGCGAGATGTCCGGCCATCCGGGTCTGGCCCGCTTCGCTGCCGAAGGCTGGCGGATCATCACGGTCTAGAGTGGCCCGACTCGCCGGTTTCCTCCACGATTCCAGGCTTTCCAGAGTTTTTCTGGAGAAAATTTCCCGATTCTCTGGACTCGCTCCAGCGCTGTGGTATACTGCGCTTCCGGCTGCGCCGCGGCAGCGGTCGGCGATTCGCGAGGAGGGAGTCATGGTCAAGTGGGCGGCAGTATTCCTGGCAGTGGTTCTGGGCAAGGTTCTGGTGGAGTACTGGCGCAGCCGGCGGTTGTCCGCCGGCGGGCTGGACCGGTTCGATTTCAAGGCGGCCAAGTCCCGCGAGTTCACTGCGCGCTAGCAGGCCGCTGAAAAAGCGCGATCTGCTTCGTCAGGGAAAAAATCCAGACCGCTTATGTATGCGCGATACACTGCGCGCCCTGGATTTTTCCCCTTCCTTGCATCTCACACTTTTTGAACGGCCTGCTTGGGATCGATGCACAGGCTGCTAGGGCGGCTCACTTCTTTGCGCCCTGCCCCGGGGCCAGTTCCGGCCAGACCTTGGCCGCGCTCTTCCGGCCGAGCCTGGCGAAGAACACCGCGTAGGCCGGCTCCGCGCCGAGCGTGAACTCCACGAAGCCGATCTTCTTCCCTCCGCTCCCGTCCTGGTCCCGCACCAGCACCCCGAAATCCTGCACCCGCATGGTGATGCGCTCCCTGGACAGGTGGTCCTGGGGATGCAGCAGCACCTGCCGCACCATGAGCATATAGTCCTCGTCCCCGGCCGGCTGCTCGGGCAGGGCCTCCAGTTCCGCGTCCAGCTCCTCGGCCTGCTTGCGGAATTCGGCCAGGGTGGCCTCCATCCCGCGCCGGACTTCGGAAAACGCCTCCTCCTCGCGCACCTGCAGCTCCAGGGTACCGGCTTCGCGCTTGATGAGGTCCAGAACCTCGCGCAGGGAGCGGCGGGTCTCCTCGGCCTGGGCCAGGCGGGCCGGGGCCAGCCCGGCCAGGGAGCGCACCAGATGCTCCACGAAGAGTTCGCGCACCTGCTGCCCGGTGCGGGCCGCGGCCAGGACCCGGTGGCCCTCGAAGCTCACCGCGGTCTGCAGCACGTCCTTGTGCAGGATCTCGCCCGCCTGTTCGTAGCCGAAGGTGGTGCTCTCCCGGCGCTGCATGGCCAGGAGGAAATGGCAGGCCCGGGCCGCGGGGTCGGCCAGAACCTGGCGCACCGTCTCCGCGCTGCGCAGGAAGGCCAGGCCCTCTTCCGGCGAGGTGGCGATGATGGGGATGAGGGGGTTGGCGTCCCACGCGCCCTGGACCAGGTCCACCGGCTCGCCCAGTTCGTCGGCCAGGCTGCGGGCATAGTCCAGGGACACGGCCGCGGCGTCGGCCAGCCGGGCCGCGAAGTCCGGCACGAGGCGCAACCGGGGCGCGGCCTCGGCCGCCACCTCCGCGGCGCGGCGCAGGTCCGCGGGAGCCTCGGAGGGGTCCGGCGCGCCGTTGGGGCGGGTGAGGCGTTCGAACCAGCGGAGAAAGCGGCTCATGGGCATGGCCTGGATTGGTGTTTTTCCGCTTCTACGCCAGGTTAGCCCACTCTCGGAGGACTGTAAACCAGCCCCAAAGCGAAACCCCCGGCGGGCCGGGGGTCTCGAATCCGCTGCGTGGGCGGGAAAGGGCAAGGGGCGCTAGTCGTACTTCACCGACGAGAACTGCATGAGTTTGTCCCAGTGGTGGTACGCCTCAATGTAGCGGATGCTGCCGGTCTTGCCCCGCAGCACCATGGAGTGGGTGTAGGCTCCGCGCTTGTCGTAGAGCACGCCCTTGAGGAAGGTGCCGCCGGAGATGCCGGTGGCCGCGAAGAAGGTGTCGTCGCTCCTCACCAGGGACTTGGTGGTGAAGATCTCGCGCAGGTCCTTGCCCGCGTCGATGATGGCGTGCTCCTCCTTCTTGGACTGGGGGTCCATCCGACAGAACATCTCGCCGCTGTAGGCCTTGAGCGCGCAGGCGGTGAGCACCGCCTCGGGGGTGCCGCCGGTGCCCATCATCACGTCCACCTGGGAGCGAGGGTCGCAGGCCATGAGCGCGCCGGCCACGTCGCCGTCGGTGTGCAGCTCGATGCGCGCCCCGGTCTCGCGGATCTCCTCGATGAGCTTCTTGTGCCGCGGCTTGTCCAGCACGAACACGATGAGGTCGTCCACGTCCTTGTCCAGGGCCTTGGCGATGCGCTTCAGGTTGTCCTTGACCGGGGAGTCCAGGTGCACCGCGTCCTTGGCCTCGCTGGGCACCACCAGCTTCTGCATGTAGAAGCTCCCGCCCGGGTTGTACATGCTGCCGGCCGGGGCCACGGCCACGGTGGAAATGGCGTTGGGCCGGCCAAAGGCCAACAGGTGCGTGCCCTCCACCGGGTCCACGGCCACGTCCACCTTGGGGCCGGAGCCCTTGCCCAGCTTCTCGCCGCTGTGCAGCATGGGGGCGTTGTCCTTCTCGCCCTCGCCGATGACCACCGTGCCCTCGATGCGCATGGAGCTGAAGGTCATGCGCATGGCCTGCACCGCGGCGTTGTCGCCGGCGTCCTTGTCGCCCTTGCCCAGCCAGCGGGCCGAGGCCAGGGCCGCGGCTTCGGTGATGCGCACCAGGTCGAGGGCCAGGTTCTTGTCCGGGGCTTGCGTTTCCATGTCTACTCCCCTGTCTGGAGTTTATTTGCGATGAGCCGGGCCAGGTTGTCCGGCGTGAATCCGTACTTCTCGGCCAGCACCCCGGCCGGGGCCGAGTGGCCGAAGTGGTCCAGTCCCAGGATGAGCCCGGCCTCGCCCACGTACTTGTGCCATGGGCCGGAGCGTCCCGCCTCCACCGCCACCCGCAGTACGCCGGTTCCGAGCACCTGGCAACGGTAGTCTTCGGGCTGCTCGTCAAAGACCTCCAGGCAGGGCAGGCTCACCACCCGCACCCGGCGCGGGGCCAGGAGCCTGGCCGCATCCAGGGCCAGGGCGACCTCCGAGCCGGTGGCCAGGATGACCACCTCGGGCGCGCCGCCCTCGGCCTCGGCCAGGATGTAGCCGCCCCGCGCCGGCCCGCCGGCCAGGCCGGGATGGGCGGCCGGGTCCAGCACCGGCAGGCCCTGCCGGGTGAGGAGGAGGCAGGCGGGCCGCTTCTTCTCGGCCAGGGCCAGGGCCAGGCAGGCCGTGGTCTCATTGGCGTCGGCCGGCCGCAGCACCAGCAGGTTCGGGATGAGCCGCAGGCTGGCCGCGTGTTCGATGGACTGGTGGGTGGGTCCGTCCTCGCCCAGGTGGAACGAGTCGTGGGTGAACACGAACAGCGAGGGGATCTCCTGCAGGGCGGCCAGGCGGATGGCCCCGCGGCAGTAGTCCGAGAAGGTCAGGAAGGTGGCCCCGAAGGGAACCAGCCCGCCGTGCAGGGCCATGCCGTTGACGATGGCCCCCATGGGGAACTCCCGGACGCCGAAGGCCAGGTTGCGCGCCCAGGGGTCGTTCGCCGCAAAGGTGCCGGCCGCCTCCCGGAATTCCTCGGTCATGTTGGAGGGGTCCAGGTCCGCGCTGCCGCCCGCCACCAGGGGGTGGGCCTTGGCCAGGGCCATGAGGCACTTGCCCCAGGCCGAGCGGGTGGCGATCTTCTTGCCGGGCTCGAAGGACGGCCAGTCCACCCGGAAGCCGGAGCGGGGGCTCCTGGCCCGGTCCCAGAAGTCCTCGAACTCCTCGTAGCTGTCCAGGTGCGAGGTCAGGAGCCGGCGCCACTTACCCACCTCGGCGGACAGGCCCACGAAATGGCTGCGGAAGTGGGTGAGCACGTCCTCGGGCACGTGGAACGCCTCGTCCGGGGGCAGGCCGAGCTTCTCCTTGGTGGCCCGGATCTCCTCCGGGGAGAAGGGGGAGCCGTGCGCTTCGCTCTTGCCCTCCAGGGTGGCCGCGCCCTTGGCCATGACCGTGTTGCCCACGATGAGGCTGGGCCGGGCCGTCTCGGCCGCGGCCGCCGCCAGGGCGGTACGGATGGCCTCGTGGTCGTGGCCGTCGATGGCCTGCACGTGCCAGCCCATGGCCGCGAAGACCTGGGCGTAGTCCGTGGAGTCCGCCCGGGACACCGGGCCGGCCAACTGCACCGCGTTGGCGTCGTAGAGCACCGTGAGCTTGCCCAGGCCCCAGTGCCCGGCCAGGGCCGCGCTGCCCAGGGCCACCGGCTCCTGCAGGTCGCCGTCCGAGGCCAGCACCCAGGTGCGGTGGTCGCAGATGTCCTTGCCCAGGCGCGCTCCCAGCAGCGCCTCGGCCACGGCCATCCCCACGCCCATACCGAAGCCCTGGCCCAGGGGGCCGGTGGTGGCCTCCACCCCGGGTGTGGCCCCGTATTCCGGGTGGCCCGGGGTGCGGCTGCCCCACTGGCGGAAGTTCTTCAGGTCGTCCAGGTCCAGGCGGTCCTGGAAGTGGAGCAGGGCGTACTGGAGCATGGACATGTGCCCGGCCGAGAGCACGAACCGGTCGCGGTTGAACCAGCCCGGGTCGCGGGGGTCGAAGCGCAGGAATTCCCGGAACAGGACGTAGGCCATGTCCGCCGCGGACATGGGGCCGCCGGGGTGGCCGGAATTGGCCTGGCGGGTGGCGTCCATGGCCAGGCCCTTGATGACCGCCACGGCCAGGGCGTCGAGGGTGGGGTTGGGTTGGGCGTAGGGCATGTCAGCAGGCCTCGATCTTGCCCACGCGGCGGATGTGCCGGCCGCCCTCGAAGTCCGTGTCCACGAAGACGTCCAGCAGCACCAGGGCCAGGCCAGGGCCGGTGACCCGCTCGCCTAGGCACAGCACGTTGGCGTCGTTGTGCATGCGCGCCATGCGGGCATGGAACTCGTTGCAGCACACCGCGGCGCGGATACCCGCCACCTTGTTGGCGGTCATGGCCATGCCCTGGCCGGTGCCGCAGATGAGCACGCCAGGGGCCTTGCGCGCGAGGACCTCGGCGCAGACCGCCTTGGCGTAGTCCGGGTAGTCCACGCTGGCGGTGATGTCGGGGCCCAGGTCCAGGACCTCGATGCCGCGGCCGCGCAGGTGCTCGGCCAACTGGGCCTTGAGGGCCACGCCGGCGTGGTCCGAACCGATGATGACGAGGGAAGGGGGCATGTTACTCCTCGGGGGATTCCGGTTGGCAGGGTTGGGCCGCGTCCTCGGGGGCCAGGCTGGCCCGCCGCCGGGCCAGGACGTCCTGGCGCAGGCGTTCGCGCTCGGTGCGCAGATAGTCGATCTCCTCGCCCAGGAAGGCGATCTGCTTGAGGCAGAGGCGGGCAGCCTCGTCCAAGGGAACGGAGGCCGGCTCCTCGGTCCCGGCCACGGCCGCGGCCACGGCCTTGCCCAGGACGGCGCGTTCCTCGTCCAGGCGCTTCTGCATCTGGCGTATCTCCAGGGAGCGCAGTCCCTTGAGCCATATCCACTTGAGTTCGTCGGCCACCACCAGGAGGCCGGTGCGCAGGTTGCCCAGCAGGTCCTCGAAAGTGGTCCGGGGGCAGGGTGGCGGGGGGGTGCCGGGAGAGGTCATGGCGTCCTCGTGTGCACTGTGACCCGGGGGTCAGTTGCGGGAAAGATCCAGCGGCTCGGGCGCCTGGCCCGGGCTCAGGTCGCGCAGCCGGGTGCCCGGGGGCAGGGGCAGCGCCAGGGCCTCGGGGGGCCAGGGGGCCATTTCCGTGTCCATGGACTTGATGCGCAACACCGCGTTCACGTCCGGTTTGAGCTCCATGTGGAAGGTGGCGGCCCGGTCCGGGGGCAGGCCGGAGTCGCCGAAGTCCGCCAGGCGCAGCACGTACTGCCGGCCCGAGGCCCGGCCCTCCAGCCGCACCGGCCGGGCCTGGCTGTCCAGCACCAGGCGGCGCACGGACTGGCCCGGCGCAAACGTGTAGGCCCAGCCTCCCTCGGGGGTCGGCTCGGCCAGCACGAAATTCTCGGGCGCCAGGGAGCGCACCGCGCCCGAGGCCAGGCCCGCCAGGTCGCGCAGGGTCAGGGGAAAGGGCAGGCCCAGGGCCGCGGCCCCGGCCAGGGGGTCGCGGTGCCGCCAGGCGGCCTGGGCTCCTGGGGCGTAGGTCAGCAGCCCTTTCCCGTCCTCGCGCCAGTAGGCCACCGGCGCGCCGAAACTGGTGCTCATGTCCAGGCGCAAGGGGTACCCCACGTTGCCCCAGAATTTCAAGACCACCCGGGACTGCCGGTCCGGTCCGGCGTAGTTCAGGCTGGCCCGCAGGGAGAAGGCCGGGGGCGTCGCCGCGCCGGCCAGGCCGAAGGCCTCCCACATGGCCTGGGCCGGGGCGGGCGGGGGCGTGGGCTGGGGGGAGCAGGCGACCCCGGCAAGGGTGGCGAGCACGGACAGGGCGGCCAGGAGCAGGGCGGCCCGGGATGCGGCCTGGTGCAGGGGCAGAGCCCGGGTCATCAGAGGGCCTCGAGCTTGGCCTGCACCGCGGCGTTGCCGGGGGCCAGCTTGAGGCTCCGGCGGTAGCCCTCCCGGGCCTTGTTCTTGAGTCCCACGGCCGCGGCCAGGTCGCCGTAGTGCTCCCAGATGGTGGGGTCGGTGTCGGCCAGGACCACCGCCCGCTGGATCTCCTCCCAGGCCTGGTCCAGCTTGCCCATGCGGAAATAGGCCCAGGCCAGGGAGTCCACGATGTAGCCGCTGTCCGGCTTGATCTCCATGGCCTTCCGGATGAGCACCAGGGCCCGGTCCAGGTCCTTTTTCTTGTCCGCCAGGGTGTAGCCCACGTAGTTCAGGGCGTCGGCGTGGTCCGGGTTGAGGGCGATGATGCGCTCCATGGCCGCGATGCCCGCGTCGGTGTCCTTGAGCTTGTCCAGGATGATGCCCAGGGCGTAGAGCAACTCGGTGTCCTGGGGCCACGCTTGGGTGGCCTGCTCCAGGGTGGCCCGGGCCGCGGCCAGGTCGCCGGCCAACTCCTGCACCTGGGACTCCAGCAGCCAGTACTGGCTCTTGCCCGGGTTGCGGCGCTTGCCCTCGGCCACCAGGGCCAGGGCCGCGTCCTTCTTGCCGGTCTGGCTGAGCAGGTGGATGCGGAAGCGGAAGGCCTGCTCGTAGTTGGGGTCGCTCTCGGGCACCTTCTCCAGGTAGGCCAGGGCGGAGTCCGCGTTGGCCCGGCCCTCGAAGGCCAGCACCGCCAGGGAGAACCACACCCGGGTGGGCGGGTTCTTGGATGCGGACAGGGGCAGCAGGATCTGCTCGGCCTGGTCGTAGAACTTCTCGTCCAGGAAGCGGGTGGCCGCCTCCAGGGCGAAATCCGTGTCGGACGGGCCGCGCTGGTACAGGGAGAGCGCCTTGTCCGGGTTGTTGAGCTTGAGGTTCAGGGAGATGAGGCGCAGCCACACCTCGTCCGAGGTCTCGCCCAGCTCCAGCAGGCGGGTGTAGGTCTTTTCCGCCTGCACGAAGTCGCCGTCCACCTCGTAGAGAAAGGCCAGCTCCACCCAGGCCTCCAGGAAGGAGGGGTCCTCCTTGACCGCGGAGCGGAGCATGGCCAGGGCCTGGCGGTTCTTGCCCAGTCCCGCGTTGGCCTTGGCCATGTAGTAGAGCACGAAGGTGTTGCGCGATTCCTTGGGGATGGCGGAGAGCACGTCCAGGGCCTCGGCGTACTGCTTGGACTCGATGAGGATGGCCCCGGACTCCTGGCGCGCGGCCTGGTCGTCGGGATGCCGGACCAGGTAGTCGTGCAGGGTGACCACCGCGTCGGCGTAGCGCTTTTCGGCGTAGTAGGTGGTGGCCAGGGTGAGGTAGAGCTCACGCTGGTCCGGGAACTCGGCCAGGCCCTTCTTGAGCAGGGCGCGGGCCTCGTCCAGCTTGCCGGCGCGCCAGAGGAAGTTGGCCCCCTCCAGGTAGATGCGCGCGGACGGGGCCAGGGCCAGGAGCTTGTCCAGGGCGCGCGAGGCCACGTCCACCCGGCCGTTGTTGCGGGCGTCCTCGAACACCAGGTAGTAGTAGGACGTTGCCGCGCCGGGTGTGATGGGCAGCCCGGGGGCGGGGGATTCGGGCCGGGGGGCCTGGCCGGTGAGGGCGCAGCCCGCGGCCAGGGAAAGGGCCAGGGCCAGGGCCAAGGCCACACCGATCGCCCGGGAGGGGCGGCACGGAAGGAGGCGGTCGTGGGTCATAGGGATGTGGCGCCTTGCCGCGGCCCATGGGCCGCGTGAATTCTGCTCAACTCGGTGAATATAGAACTTTTCCCCGGGAAATGAAAGGGGGCGGGCGCCGGGCATTCTAGACGCGCCGGGCCGCGGCGTCGCGCAGCAGGAGGTACAGGTCGCGTCCCATGTCCATGCCCTGCTCGATGAATTCCGGGCCAAAGGCCTGGCCGATGCCGGTGCGGAAGGTGTCGGACACCTGGCGGATGCGCTCCACCCCTTCGGGGAAGCGGCGCACGATCTCCTCCAGGGGCCACTCCAGGTAGTCGCAGAGTTCCCACAGGGTAGTCACGAAATTGTCCGGGCCCCAGCGGAACTTGTCCGCGTCGTAGAGCGCGCCGGCCAGGAGGTCCGAATCCGGGTCCGGGGCGCCGCCGCAGGCCGCGAAGGCCTCGTGGCAGCCCACGGCCCGCACCACCGCGGCCTTGTCCTCCGCGCCCAGGGGGTAGTCCTGCAGGATGATCTGGGCCACCTCGGCCCCGCGCAGGGCGTGGTCCGGCTCCAGGCGGCAGATGTCGTGCAGGAGCCCGGCCAGCAGGGCCAGCTTGGCCAGGCGGCGGGCGCGTTCCGGGTCGGTCTTGCCCACCTCGGCCAGCACGATGGCCGCGCCCTCGATGGCCACCTTCTTGGCGTGCTCCACCCCGTGCCCGTAGTCGTCGTACAGGAAGGGCAGCACGTCCTGCTGCATGCGGTAGATCAGGGGATCGTCGAAGAATATTTCGCGCGCGGTCTCGATCTCGGCGGCGAACTGGCGGTAGAAGCCGGGAGTGGCCAGGCGGCTGCGCAGGGCCTTGGCTTGCTCCCGGATGGCGCGCAACTCGTCACTCATGGTCTTCGATCCAGTCCTCGGAGAAATCGTGAATCTTGTCGGCAAGATGCCTGCGCAGCTTCTGCAGGAGCCGGGCCTCGATCTGCCGCACGCGTTCCCGGGTGACCCCGTATTTTTCGCCGATTTCGCGCAGGGTGGTCTCGTCGTCCGAGAGCAGTCGGTTCTCCAGGATGTCCCGCTCCTTGTCGTTCAGGCTGGGGAGGATGGACATGATGTGTTCGCGCAGGGTGCCGGCGATCTCGTCCTGGGCCAGGGACGACTCCACTCCGGGAATGAGGGCCGGCAGGAAGTCCATGCGGGTGGACGATCCGTCCTCGCCCAGGGGGGTGTCCAGGGACATGTCCTGGCGGGAGAGGCGCTGGTCCATCTCCACGATCACGTCCTCGGCCACGCCCAGGTTCTTGGACAGGGTGGAGCTGTCCGGGTCGAAGCCCTGGGCCTGCAGGCGCTGGCGCTCCTTGTTCAGGTTGTAGAACAGCTTGCGCTGGGCCTGGGTGGTGCCGATCTTCACCAGCCGCCAGTTGTCCATGATGAACTTGAGGATGTAGGCCTTGATCCAGAACGCCGCGTAATAGGAGAACTTGATGCCCTTGTCGGGATCGAACTTCTGCACCGCGCGCATGAGGCCCACGTTGCCCTCCTGCACCAGGTCCAGCACGTTCTGCATCCAACGCCGCTGGAAATCCATGGCGATCTTGACAACCAGGCGCAGGTGGGAGGTCACCAGGCGGAAGGCCGCGTCCTGGTCCCCGTGTTCGCGCACCCGGCGGGAGAGCTCGAACTCCTCGTCCGGCTTGAGCAGGGGGAAGCGGCCTATCTCGCGCAGGTACAGGTGCAGGGCGTCCCGCGGGGCCACCGCCCGGGAGGGCGAAGGCGCGGGAAGGGAAAAGGCCGCATCCCCGGCCTCCGGGCCTTCCGGGGAATCCTCGTCGATATCGGTCTCCGGGTCCGGGAGCAGGTCCTCGTCCGCCTCGGCCAGTTCGGCCTCGGGCTGGTCGGCATCGGGCTCCGGGTCTAGGAGTTCGGGTTCGGTAGCGGTGTTGCGCATGGTTGTGCCTTTTCGAGCTGGCCCGCGCAGTGCGCTGGGAGCCGGATTGGAGAGTGTAGAGTTTTTGTTTGTCCTTTTCAACGACTTTCGCTAGACATACGGGTTCCGGCCAGCCCAGCCCTTGCGGGGCCTTGGCTGCCGGCACCATTTTCCCCTCGGAGACGACCGTGCCCGATTTCAGACGCGCCCTGGCAGACGACCGCATCCTGCTCTTCGACGGAGCCCTGGGGACCATGCTCCAGTCCCGGGGCATGCCTGCGGGAGCAAGCCCGGAGCGTTACGGCCTGTCCGCCCCCGAGGTCCTGGAGTCGGTGCACCGCGACTACCTGGCCGCCGGGGCGCGGGTGCTCACCACCAACACCTTCGGGGGCACGGCCCACAAGCTCGGCCCGGGCCTGGACCCGGCGGACGTGAACCGCCAGGCCGCGGCCATCGCCCGGCGGGTCGCCGGGGACGCGGCCTTCGTGGCCGGCGACGTGGGGCCGACCGGGCTGTTCTGTCGGCCCCTGGGCGAGGTCTCCTTCCGGGATCTGGTGGAGGCCTTCAAGTCCCAGATCAGGGGCCTGGCCGCGGGCGGCGCGGATTTCATCCTGGCCGAGACCCACTACGACCTGGCCGAGGTCCGGGCGGTGGTGGTGGCCTGCCGCGAGGTGGGCGACCTGCCGGTGGGCGTGTCCATGACCTTCGAGTCCGGCGCGGCCCTGACCGGGGCCTCGCCGCTCACCTTCGTGGACGCGGTGCAGAACATGGGTGTGGACCTGGTGGCCGTGAACTGCGGGGCCGGCCCCCTGGACCTGGCCCCCATCGTGCGGGGCATGCTGCCCCGCCTGTCCACACCGCTCCTGGTGCAGCCCAACGCGGGCCTGCCCGAGCTGGTGGACGGCCGCACCGTGTTCCGCCTGGGGCCCGAGGATTTCGCACGGGAGACCGCGGCCCTGGCCGACCTGGGAGTCAAGGCCCTGGGCGGCTGCTGCGGCACCACCCCGGACCACGTCGCGGCCCTGGCCGCGGCCCTGGGCGAGCGGGGCTGGACACGGCCCGAGCCCACGGAGGGGCCGCACCTGGTGGCGACCTCCCGCTCGGACTCGGCGGTGGCCGGATTCGACCGGCCCTGCCTGGTCATCGGCGAGCGCATCAACCCCACGGGCAAGAAGCAGCTCACCGCGGAGCTCCAGGAGGGAACCTTCTACGAGGCCCAACGGCTGGCCCGGGAGCAGGTGGAGGCCGGGGCCGGGGTGCTGGATGTGAACGTGGGCGCGCCCCTGGTGGACGAGGTGCAGCTTCTGCCCGCACTGAGCGAGGCCCTGTCCGCCCGGGTGCAGGCGCCCCTGTGCCTGGACTCCACCAAGATCGAGGCCGTGGCTGCGGCCCTGGACGCCTACCCGGGCTCGCCCCTGGTCAATTCCATCAGCGGCGAACCCGGCCGCATGGAGCAGCTCGGCCCCCTGTGCAAGCGCTACGGCGCGCCCTTCATCCTGCTGCCCCTGGAGGGGCGCAAGCTGCCCGTGACCGCGGCCGAGCGCCTGGCGGTCATCGAGAACCTGCTGCGCCAGGCCGACGACCTTGGCATCCCGCGCCGGCTCATCCTGGTGGACGCCCTGGTGCTCACCGTGTCCTCCAAGCCCGAGTCGGCCAAGGCCTGCCTGGAGGTCATCACCCAGTGCCGGGAGAGGTGGGGCCTGCCCGCGGTCATGGGCCTGTCCAACGTGTCCTTCGGCCTGCCCGCCCGGGAGTTGGTCAACGCCACCTTCCTGGGCATGGCCATGGCCCGGGGCCTGGCCGCGGCCATCGCCAATCCCTCCACTCCGCGCATCGCCGAGGCCCTGGCCGCGGGCGAGATCCTGCTGGGCCGCGATCCCTCGGCCGGCCGGTTCATCGCCGGCTATTCCACCTGGAAGTCCGGCGAGGCCGTGGCCCCAGCGGCTCGCGGCGCGTCCCCGGGAAGGGGCCCGGCCACCGCGTCCACCCTGGCCGAGGCCGTGATCCTGGGCCTGGGCGACGACATCCTGCCCATGCTGGAGGCCGCTCTGGCCGAGGGGGCCGACCCCTTCGCCCTGGTGCGCGAGCAGCTCATCCCGGGCATCACCGCGGTGGGCGAGAAATACGAGCGCAAGGAATACTTCCTGCCCCAGCTGCTCCAGTCCGCCCAGACCATGCAGACCGCGTTCGCGCGCCTGAAGCCGCTCCTGGAGACCGGGGAGGAGGCCGCCGGCCCCACCGTCGTGCTGGCCACGGTGGAGGGCGACATCCACGACATCGGCAAGAACATCGTGGCGCTGATGCTGCGCAACCACGGCTACACCGTGGTGGACCTGGGCAAGGACGTGCCCGCGGCCCGCATCGTGGCCGCGGCCGAGGAGCACGGGGCCGCGCTCATCGGCCTGTCCGCGCTCATGACCACCACCATGGTGCGCATGGCCGAGACCGTGGACCTGGTGCGGGAAAAAAGCCTGCCCGCCAAGGTGATCGTGGGCGGCGCGGTGCTCTCCGAGGCCTATGCGGCGCGCATCGGTGCGGACGGCTACAGCGCGGACGCGGTGGCCGCGGTACGCCTGGCCAACCGGCTGTGCGGCCGGGACGCTTGACGACCGCCCATTCCAGCCCCATCATGCGTGCCAAGGAAACCCCAGCCATGCAGCATACCTTTTCCCTCTCCCGCGTTGCGGCCCTCATCCTGCTCCTGGCCACCCTGGTCGTTCCGGCGTCCGCCGGAGCGGGCCTGCCCGCCATGGTCCGCCCCCTGGACCTCATCGCCGCCATCGGCGCGGCCAAGGGCAAGGTGGTGGTGGTGAATTTCTGGGCCACCTGGTGCGCGCCCTGCCGGGTGGAGGTGCCCGAGCTCGTGCAGTTGCGCGCCCACTACCCGGAGAGCGAGGTGGAGTTCCTGGGCGTGTCCCTGGACGAGAGCCAGGCCGCCCTGGACGCCTTTCTCAAGAAGCTGCCCCTGAACTACCCGGTGGGCCGGGCCACCGACGACCTGCCCCGCATGTTCCAGGTGGTCACCATCCCCAAACTTCTGGTCTACGACCGGCAGGGCAGCCTTGCCCACGTCCGCGAGGGCATGACCCCGGGGCAGGAGCTGCGCCGGCTGGTGGACGCCCTGCTGGCCAAGTAGCCATGGCCGACTACTACATCCGCAAGGCCCGCATCCAGGACGTGAAGGGCATCCACGGGCTGCTCATGCACAGCGGGGGCATGGGCCTGCTCCTGCCCCGGTCCCTGTCCGACCTGTACAACAAGCTGCGCGACTTCTACGTGCTGGCCGACCGCGACGCCGAGACCGTGCACGGTTGCTGCGCCCTGGCCCTCACCTGGGAGGACATCGCCGAGGTTCGCTCCCTGGCCATTGCCGAGGATTTGCGCGGCCGGGGCTTCGGCAAGCGTCTGGTGGAGGCCTGCCTGTCCGAGGCCGTGACCCTGGGCCTGTTCAGGGTGTTCACCCTGACCTACCAGGTGGACTTCTTCACGCGCCTGGACTTTGCGGTGGTGGACAAGGAGGTCCTGCCCCAGAAGGTCTGGGCCGACTGCCTGAACTGCCCCAAGTTCCCGGGCTGCGACGAAACCGCCATGCTCATCGAGTTCTGATCGGAACGGAAACGTCCGTCCCGGCTTTTTCCCTCGGCATCGGGCCGCACGCGTGTCGCGGTCCCCGTCCGGCCTTTCCTGGCCGCTCCTGCGGCGTTGCAGCCCGGGCCCCGATGGGATATGGTCCCCGCCCATGCAGGAGCCGCAGCTCACCGAAGTCATTTCCCCCGAGGCGGTCCAGGCGCGCATCGCCGAACTGGGCCGGGAGATCACCGCCCGCTTCTGCGGCCAGCCCCTGGTGGCGGTCTGCGTGCTCAAGGGCGCCTTCCTCTTTTTCGCGGACCTGGTCCGCCACCTGGACCTGGACCTGTCCGTGGAGTTCGTGCGCCTTTCCAGCTACGGCGCGGGCACCAGCCGGGGCAGGCACCAGGTGTTCTCCAAGGACGTGGAGGTCTCCCTGGCCGGCAAGAGCGTGCTGGTGGTGGAGGACATCGTGGATACCGGCCATTCGGCCGATTTCCTGCTGCGCACCTTCCGCGAGCGCAACCCCAAGGAGTTGGTCCTGGCCTCCCTGGTGGACAAGTTCGAGCGCCGCGAGGTGGAACTGGCGGTTGACTTTCCCGGCTTCCACCTGAAAAAAGGGTTCCTGGTCGGCTTCGGCATGGACTATGCCGAACGCTATCGGGAGCTGCGAGGCATCTACGAGCTCACGCTGTAGTTCCCAGGCGACGGGGCAGGCCCGCCGCCGGCCATGAGGCAACACTCTCCCTGCGAGGGGCCATGATCGTCGAATGCCCGAACTGCAAGACCACGTACAACCTGGACGAGTCCCTGATTCCCGAGGGCGGCCGCCAGGTGAAGTGCACGGTCTGCGAGCACCGCTTCCAGGTTGAACTCCCCTCCGCGTCGGCGGTCCGCGATGACGACATCGATGACCTCTTCGGCGATTCCGGCGACTCCGGCGGCGGGGACGCGGGCGGCTCCCAGTTCGCGGCGGCCCTGGACGACCTGAACGCCGGGGAAGGCGCCCCGGCCCCGGCCCCGGCCAAGGCCCAAGCCAAGGGCGGATACGAGATTCCCGACGACCTGGCCTCGGCCACGGCCGAGGAGTTGGACGGCGAGGCGGCCCCGGCGGGCAACGGCGCGGGCATGAGCCTGGATGGCGGCGGGTTCTCCCTGGACGGCGGCAAGTCCAAGAAGAAAAAGAAGGCCGGCGGCGGCAAGAAGAAGGGCATGGTCATCGGCATCGCGGCCGGGGTGCTGCTGCTCTTGGCCGGCGCGGCCGCCGGACTGTACTTCCTCAAGCCCGGCCTCGTCCCCGGCCTGGGCTCCGCGCCCGCGGCCGAGGAGGCGGCCAAGCCCATGGACCAGGCCCAGGTGGAGAACATCACCCTGGACAAGATCCGCCAGTACTACGTGGACAACGAGAAGGTGGGGCGGATCTTCGTGGTCGAGGGCGTGGCCGTCAACGATTTCGACGCGCCCAAGGAGCTCATCACCGTGGAGGTGGGGCTCTTCGATTCCCAGGGCCAGATGGTGGCCAGCCAGCGGCAGTTGGCGGGCAACGTGCTCTCGCTCTACAATCTCCAGATTCAGGACTGGGACAAGATCGAGAGCGGCCTGTCCAACGAGGCGGGCATCGCGGCCAACAACATGTTCGTGCAGCCCAAGGGCGAGGTTCCCTTCATGGTCGCCATGGCCCACACCCCGGAGACCGTGAGCGAGTTCGTGGTCAAGGTGGTGGAGGTCAAGGACCCGCCCGAGAAGAAGTAGGCCGTGGCCAAACCCCGGCAGGCCTTCCGCTGCTCCTCCTGCGGAGCCGAGTCCCGCACCTGGCAGGGCCAGTGCCCGCGCTGCGGGGACTGGAACACCCTGGTGGAGGAGGCCCCTCCGCCCCCGGCGTCCGCATCCCGCCCGCGCGCATCGAGCCTGGCGGCCCCGCCCGCGACCCTGGCCTCGGCCGTGCTCGAGGCCAGCGCCTGCCTGTCCACCGGCATCCCCGCGCTCGACGCGGCTCTGGGCGGCGGCCTGGTGCCCGGCCAGGCGGTGCTCCTGGCCGGCGAGCCGGGCATCGGCAAATCCACGCTGCTCCTGCAATTGGCTGGAAATCTAGCTCGCCAGGGCAAGACCGCGGTCTACGTGTCCGCCGAGGAATCCCTGTCCCAGCTCGGGGGCCGGGCGCGTCGGCTGGGCCTTCCGGCCGAGGACATGCCCGCCCTGGCCACCACCCGGGCCGAGGACGCCATGGCCGCCCTGGCCCCGGCGGACGGGTCGCGGCCCGACCTGCTGGTGGCGGACTCGGTGCAGACCATGTCCACCGACGCCACCGACGGCCTGCCCGGCAGCGTGAGCCAGGTGCGGGCCGTGGCCTTCGCCCTGGTGGAGCAGGCCAAGCAGAGCGGGGCGGTGCTGCTGCTGGTGGGCCACGTGACCAAGGACGGCCAGATCGCCGGTCCCAAGCTGCTCGAACACATGGTGGACACGGTGCTCTCCCTGGAGGGCGACCGCCGCCACCATTTCCGCATCTTCCGGGTGCTCAAGAACCGTTTCGGCCCGGGCCAGGAGGTGCTGGTCCTGCGCATGGAGGCCGCGGGCCTGTCCGTGGTGGACGACCCGTCCACGTTCTTTCTCCAGGACCGGGACCCCAGCCTGCCGGGCACGGCCCTGGTGGTGGCGGTGGACGGGCAGCGGCCGTTCGCGGTGGAGGTGCAGGCCCTGTGCGCTCGCACCTTCCTGGCCATGCCGCGGCGGACCGCCCTGGGCCTGGACACCAACCGCCTGCACCTCTTGCTGGCCGTGCTGGAGAAGCGCCTGAACCTGAACCTGGGCCAGTCCGACATCTACGCCAAGATCGGCGCGGGCCTGCGCCTGGACGACCCGGGCATGGACGCGGGACTCGCCGCCGCGGTCCTCTCCTCCTTCTACGACCGCCCGCTCCCGGAGAACGCGGCCCTGTGGGGCGAGGTGGACCTGAACGGCCAGATCCGTCCGGTCTCCGGCCACGAGGCGCGCATGAAGCAGGCCGTCAGGCTCGGCCTCTCCCCCATCCTCCATCCCGCGGCCTCGCCCGGCGCCAAGGGCAGCCACCCCATCGCCACTGTGGTGGACCTGCAGAAGGTGCTGTTCGGGAAAAAATAAGGGCGCACCCGGCTGGGCGCGCCCTTCTCGGTTAAGCAGCGTTCCCTACGCCACGTCCCAGGCTGGACCCGTCGGAGTGTCCTTCACCTCCACGCCCATGGCGAGCAGTTCGTCGCGCAGCGCGTCGGACTTGGCGAAGTCCTTGGCCTTTCTCGCCTCCTGGCGGGCGGTGAGCAGGGTCTCCACCTTGGCCGGGTCGATGCCCTTGCGCCTGGCGCGCACGGTTTTGAGGTCGGCCAGGAAGGCGGCGGGGTCGGCCTGGAACAGGCCGAGCACCGTGCCCCAGTCGTCCAGGTCCGCCAGGCAGCGGGCCCACAGGTCGCGGGCCCCCTCGGCCTTGCGCAAGGCCTTGTCCTCGGCCACCCGGCCGGCCAGGCGCACCAGGGTGAAGACGTGGCCGAGCGCCGCGGCGGTGTTCAGGTCGTCGTCCATGGCCTTGGCCCAGTCAGCCTCGGCCGCGGCCAGCTCGTCCAGCAGCTCCTGGGGGAAGGGACTCTTGGACCACTTGGCCCCCCCGACTGCCGCGGCCATGTCCGCCTTGGCCTGGTAGATGCGGCGCAGGTTCTTTTCCGCCTCCTCCATGTTCTCCGGGGTGAAGTCCACGGGCGAGCGGTAGTGCTTGGTGAGCAGGAAGAAGCGCAGGGTCTCGGGCAGATAGTCGGCCAGGATGTCGCGGATGGTGGAGAAGTTGCCCAGGCTCTTGGACATCTTCTCCGCGTTCACCTGCACGAACCCGTTGTGCACCCAGAACCGGGCCATTTCCTTGCCCGTGGCCGCCTCGCTCTGGGCGATCTCGTTCTCGTGGTGGGGAAAGATGAGGTCCTGGCCGCCGCCGTGGATGTCCAGGGGCAGGCCCAGGTGCTTGTCGCTCATGGCCGAGCACTCCAGGTGCCAGCCCGGTCGGCCCGGACCCCAGGGGCTCTCCCAGAAGGGCTCGCCCGGCTTGGCCGCCTTCCACAGGGCGAAGTCCAGGGGATCCTCCTTCTCCTCGCCCGGGGCCACCCGCGCCCCGGCCTGGAGGTCGTCCAGGCTGCGGCCCGAGAGCTTGCCGTAGCCGGCGAAGGACCGCACCCGGAAGTACACGTCGCCCGAGGGCGTGGCGTAGGCGTGGCCCTTGGCGATGAGGTCCTGGGTGACCGCGAACATCTCCTGGATATGCTCGGTGGCTCTGGGCTCCAGGTCCGCGCGCAGGATGGAGAGACGGTCCATGTCCTCGTAGAAGGCCGAGATGAACCGTTCGGCCAGGTCGGCCGGATTCTCGCCCAGCTCGTTTGCCCTATTGATGATCTTGTCGTCGATGTCCGTGAAGTTGCGCACGAAGGTGACCTTCATGCCCAGATGCCACAGCTGGCGCACCAGCACGTCGAACACCACGGCCGACCGGGCGTGGCCGATGTGGCAGTAGTCGTAGGCCGTGATGCCGCATACGTACATGCGCACGTGGTTGTCCGTGAGCGGGGTGAATTCTTCCTTGCGGCGGGTGGCGGTGTTGTACAGCTGCATGCGCTCTCCGAAAGCTGGATTGGCCCGGCGGCCGGGCGGGAATTTGACCTGAAAACCGGCCGGGCGTCAACGCTTGGCCGGAGCGGCGGGGCTCAGATGACCTTGCGCCGGGGCGCGGGATCGGCGTCGGGGTCGTATGCGCCCAGGTCGTAGAGCCGCACGAAGGCGCTGCGCGGGAACTCGCGCTTGAGCAGGGTCCCCAGCAGCTTGGGCAGCTTGTCCCGGCCCACGCTCTCGAACCGCTGCTGCGTGTACCCGTTCTCCACCACCAGGATGGTGCCGTCCGGATTCTTGCGCAGCAGCACCGAACGGTTGCGCTTGTAGGTGCGCAGGTCCAGGGCGTGTCCCGGCGGCAGACGGTCCAGGCGGGCCAGGGCGGCCTCCAGTGCGGTATCCTTGGGCAGCATGGGCAGGGAGGGTGGTTGCGCCTCAGCGGGGCGGGGCAGCCCAGGCCGTGCCGTAGAGCACCGTGTCCCGGGTCCAGAATTCGGCTAGGCCGTCGGTGCCGAACCGGGCCACTGCATAGGACGGGCCTTCCAGTGACTGCCCCGGCAGGTAGAGGTACACGGCCACCCGGGGTTCCGACGGAGCCAGGTCGGAGCGGATCTGGGCGGCCAGGGCCTTGAGTTCGTCCGGGCCGGGCAGGGTGGCGGCGGAGACCAGGACTGCGCACTCGTGCAGGGGGCCGGAGGGCCGCTGCACGGCGTGTTGGGCCAGAACCGTGTACGGGGCGGCCGGTCCTGCCGCGGCCTTGGCCTCGATCTTGGCCTCGGCCGGGGCGGGCGTCGGGGCGGGCGCGGCTGCCGCGGGCTGTTCCGGGGTGGGGGGCGCGATCAGGAGCGGGGCGTACACGTAACCCAGGCGGGCGGATTCGTCGTCCGCCGGGCTGTCAGGGGGAAAGACCGCCAGCCAGTTGTCCGCGGCAAAGCCGGCCTTGACCTGTTGGCCTGGCTCCAGGCGGCCCACCTTCAGGGATTCGGCGCTACGCTCCTGGCGCAGGTTGACCGCGGTTTTAGCCTGCATGAGCGGCACGTCCTGGGCCAAGGCCAACGGCGCGGCCAGCAGGAGCAGGGCCAGGAGCGAAAGAAGCGGGCAGGGCCGCATGCTAGTTCCCCTGGTCCAGGATGCGGATCACCTCGTCGGTCAAGTCGTAGCCCTCGGCCACGAAAGCGACCGCGTCGGGGTCCTTGAGCACGATGCTGAACCCCTGGCGCTTGGCCAGGTCGATCAGGATCCGGTCCACATGCCCCACCACCACGGACAGCAGGACCTTGCCCTCCTGATCCAGGTCCTGGCCGATCTCGCTGCGCAGCCGGGTGGCGGCGTCGCGTTGCGCGGCAATGGCCTCGGCCGAGGCCGGGGCCGGCGGGCCGTTGGGAGTGGGCAGCGGAACCCCGGACTCCAGGGCGGCGAGTTTCTCCTGGCTGCGCTGCAGGGCCTTTTCCTTTTCGAGCCTGGCCCGGGCCAGGTCCCGCTTGGCCAGTTTTCCCAACCGGGACTCGGCCAGCACGCGCACCGGATCGATGAATCCCACCTTGCCTTCGGCCCGGGAGACGGCAGGGTGCAGGAACAGGAGCGCCAGCGTGAGCAGGAGCGCGTACGCGGGCAGGCCCGGGTGGCCGGGGTCCGAAGTGCGGCGTGGAATCATGGCCCCAGGCATTACCGAAATTTGCCGAGTATGGTCAAGGGGTTCCGGTTGGCGGACCGATTGGAGGCCGGGCGGCGCCTGGCCGGAGAAAAGGGAAAAGAATAGCCTGGGAGGCCCGGCCTCCATGTGTGGGCATTTCCTGCCGCTCCTGTGGGGAGCGGCCCGCGCCGTCAGTCGCCGGCCTTCTCGAGCTTGAAGGACACGCTGATGCGGGCGCGGTAGGCCTTGATCTCGCCGTCCTCGATCGTCATGTCCAGCTTGGTGACCTCGGCCACCCGCAGGTCGCGAAGGCTCGTGGACGCGGACTTCACGGCCTGGGCCGCCGCGTCCTCCCAGGACTTCTTGCTCGTGCCCACCAGCTCGATGATCTTGTAGACGCTCATGGCTCCCTCCCCGGGCTGAATGAACGCACCGGGCGGCCGCAAGGCTGCCCTATGGTCCTTATCCCATGGAGGGGGCGGGGAGTAAAGGGGAGGTCAGGCCGGGGGCAGGAGGCCGCTCACGCAGGCCGCGGCCTTGATGCCCTTTTTCTGGCCGGTGAAGCCCAGGCCCTCCTCGGTGGTGAACTTCACGTTCACCCGGGCCGGCGGCAGGCGCAGGAGCCGCGCCAGGCTGTCCCGAATCTGGTCGCGGAAGGGCGAGAGCTTGGGCACCTGGGCGATGACCGTCACGTCGGCGTGGGTGAGGACCAGGCCGGCCCTGTCCGCCATCTGCATCACCTCGTTGAGGAAAATGGCGCTTTCCAGGCCGGCGTTGGCAGGATCGGTGTCGGGAAAATGCTGGCCGATGTCGCCCGCGCCCAGGCAGCCCAAAATGGCGTCGGTGAGGGCGTGCAGCAGCACGTCGCCGTCCGAGTGGGCCACCACCTCGGGTCCGCCCGGGATGGGCACCGCGCCGAGCTTCATGGGCCGGCCCGCGCCGTACTTGTGCACGTCGTAGCCCCAGCCCGTGCAGGGCAGGGGGGCGGCGGAGGCCCCGGCCAGGAGGCGCAGGTCCTCGGGGGTGGTGATCTTCACGTTGTCCTCCTCGCCGGCAACCACGGCCACGGGCCGCCCCAGGCGCTCCACCAGGGCGGCGTCGTCGGTCACGTCCCAGCCCTCGCGCAACGCGGCGGCGTGGGCTTCCTTGAGCAGGGGCAGGGTGAACGCCTGGGGCGTCTGCACCGCCACCAGGTCGGCCCGGGGCGGGGTCTCGGCCACCACCCCGTCCCGCACCCGCTTCACCGTGTCCTTGAGCGGGACGCCGGGGATGGCGGCCTCGGATCCGGCGGCCAGGGCGTCGAGCAGCCGGGAGGCCAGGGTGGCGGAGGCGAAGGGCCGGGCCGCGTCATGCACCAGCACGGCCTCGCAGTCCCGGGGCAGGGCGGCCAGGGCCGCGGCCACCGAGTCCTGCCGCCGTTCGCCCCCGGCCACGGCCCGGCAGGGCGCGCCCAGGGGCTCGGCGGCGAGCAGGCCTTCCAGTTCGGCGGTGCGCTCTTGCAACTCGGCGGGAGGGAAGGCCAGCACCAAGCCCTTGATGCGCGGCACGCGGGCCAGGGTGGCCAGTGAGCGCCAGTACAGGGGCCGGCCGCGAAGAGGCAGGAACTGCTTGCGCTGGCCCGCGGCGGCGGCCAGGCGGCTGCCGCTGCCCGCGGCCAGGATCACTGCCCATGCGTTCACGGCCGGACCTCCTGGAAAAGGAAAGGCCCGGCCGGGACGCCGGGCGGGTTCACGACCGGGGATGCGCGCATCCTCGGCCCCACCCCCGCCGGGTGCGGGGCGTGGGCGGGAAAAAGAGGGAGTCGGACTGTAAGCCGGGTTTTGTCGAGGACTGTCATTCCTCTAGGGACCGGGTTGCCCCGGGCCTCAAGCAGCCTACCCGAAGGCCTCGGCCGGGCCAGCCTCGAACGCCTTCCTATTTGGCCTTGCTCCGGACGGGGCTTGCCAAGCCGGCGGCGTCGCCGCCGCCGCTGGTGGGCTCTTACCCCACCGTTTCACCCTTACCCGCGCACGCGCGGGCGGTCTGTTTTCTGTGGCGCTATCCGAGGGTCGCCCCTCCTGGACGTTATCCAGCGTCCTGCCCTGTGGAGCCCGGACTTTCCTCCCCGGCGCACGCGCCGCGGCGACAGTCCGCCCGACTCCCGATAGAAGCATAGCCATCCCCGGCCCGGGAGTCAAAGGGCGTTGGGGAATTCAATTTCGGGCGAAGAAAACCGCCGAACCGTCGCACCGCAGGGGCGCGAAGGTCCGGCGGTTTCTGGCCGGCGGTCGGCCGTTGCTTGGGCGGCCAACGCATTGTGCCGGCTTGCCGGCACAATGCATAAGCGCGAGTAACCCCTTGCAGGGGAACTCGCGCTAAATGTTCAGGCAGGCCGCGGCGTCCTGCTCGGTGAAGTGCTCGCACCAGTAGATCAGGCGCTGGCAGTTGGGGCAGGAGATGATCTGGGTGCCCTTCTGCAGGTCGTTGAAGATCTGGGGCGGGATGGAGATGTGGCAGCCGCCGCAGACCCCGCCGTCCACCGGCACGATCACCGGGTTGGAGATGCGGGAGCGGATGAACTCGTAGCGGCCCAGGATGGGCGGGGGCACCACGCCGCAGGCGGTCTTGCGCTTGCTGCCCAGGGTGGACAGCCGCTTCTGGGCGTCGGCCATGCGCTTGTCCAGGCTGGAGCGTTTCTGCTCCAGGTCGGTCTTGAGTGCCTCGTTCCTGCCGTCCATTTCCTGCCGGACCTCGTCCTGGCGGGCGAGCTCCTCGGCCAGGGCGATCTGCTCCTCTTCCCTGGTGCGATTGATCTTCTCCAGGCTGTCCATCTCCCGGACCATGGCCTGGTGCTCGCGGGTGTTCTGCACCATCATGAGCTTGTTCTTGCTCTTCTTGATCTTCATCTCGTTGTCCTCGATCTCGACATCGAGGCGCTTCTGCTGGCTCTTGAGGAGCTCGACCTTCTCGGAGAGCTGGCTGGCCTGCTCCACGAGGGCCGTGGCCTGGGCCTCCAGGCCAGCAACTTCCAGGGGAGCCTCCTGCAGTTCCTTTTCCAGGAGCAGGATCTCGTTGTCCACGCGTTGCAAGACAACCAACTGTTCGATCTGTTTGAGGTACAGGCTCAAGGTATATCCTCCTTCTTGGCCAGGTTCGGCCTTTCGTCAGTCCCGTGAATCGCCCGGACGCAGGGCCGCGATGGGGTCCCGGCCCGGGAAAAACCGCACGTCCACCCCGGCCGCGGTGAGTTCCTGGGCCAGGGTCCCGGCCAGGAGCCGGGCCATCTCTTCTTCCAGGGAAAAGTGGCCCACATCCACCACGCACAGCCCGGTTTCCGGGTGCAGGGCGTCCAGGGCCTGATGGTATTTGAGGTCGCCGGTGACCAGCACCTGCGCGCCAGCGGCCCGGGCCACGGGGACCAGGGAGCCGCCGGAGCCCGGGCAGATGGCCACCCGGGAAACGCGATCGGGCCGCTCCCCGGCCAGGGTCCAGAAATCCCGGCGCACCAGGCCGGCCAGGGCGCGGGCGAACCCGTCCCAGTCCAGGGGCGCGGGCAGGTCGCCCGCCTGGCCCAGCCCCAGGCCCTCGGCCGTGGGCTCCAGCACCGCGACGCCGGTGAGCCCCAGGCCCCGGGCCAGCCAGCCGGCCGGGCCGGCGGGGTTGGCGTCCAGGGAGGTGTGGGCGGCGTAGAGCCACGCCCCGGCGGACAGCACCGCCCGGGCCGCGTCCAGGAACGGGCCGGGAGCGTCCAGGGGCCTGGGCTCCATGTACAGGGGATGGTGGGTGAGCAGGAAGTCCGCGCCCCAGTGAAGGGCTGCGGCCACGAAGGCGGGGGTGGGATCCAGGCCCACGGCCAGTCGCTTGGCCGTGGGGGCGAGCCCCGCCACCTGGAGCCCGGAACGGTCCCAGGGGGCCTGGGCCGCAGGTGGCGCGATGCGCTCGATATGCTCAAGGATCCGGGTAACGTCCATGCCTATCCGTGCAGCTGCCGGGAAAAAAGCAGGAAGGTGCTTTCCCTAGCGTGGGGAAAGCACCTTCCCGGGTGAAGAAACCGCCCCGCGGGGCAGGGATGCTTCAGGTCCTTTGAGAATGCCCAGCACCTGTAGTCCTCGTGGTGGGCCGACCAGGATTCGAACCTGGGACCGGCCGGTTATGAGCCGGCGGCTCTGCCAACTGAGCTATCGGCCCATTATTTGCTCAGTAGAGCAGAGTCCCATATCCTCCTCTGGCGCGGGTGTCAAGGATGGATTTCCGGGACTCAGGCCGGCTTCTTGGGGCACTTCTCCTTCACATAGCTTATGATGGCGCGGCCGGCCAGGGCTCCCTCGCCCACGGCCACCGAGATCTGCTTGAAGCGGCCCACGCAGTCGCCGGCAGCGAAGATGCCCGGGATGTTGGTCTTCTGCTCCAGGTCCGCCTTGATGGAATTGCCTTCCTGCTCCAGGCCCAGGGTCTTGGCGAAGTCCGTGGACGAGGCCTCGCCCACGGCCACGAACATGCCCCAGGTGTCGAAGCTCGATTCGTCGGCGAACACCACCCGCTCCAGGCCGTTGGCCCCCTCCAGGCGCGCGATCTTCTGCTCCAGGATGGGGATGTTGGCCTCCTTGAGCTTCTCCATGTATTCCGGGGTGATGGTCGGCGCCTTGCCGTTGGTGAGGATGGCCACGCTGGGGGTGTAGGAGGTCAGCTCCAGGGCCGAGTTGGCGGCGTGCACGCCCTCGCCCAGGACCACCACCTGCTTGCCCCGGTAAAAGAACCCGTCGCAGGACACGCAGTAGGACACGCCCTTGCCATCCATCTCGTCAAGGCCCGGGATGCCCGGCTTGGAGCGGGACACGCCGGTGGCCACCAGCACGGCGCAGGCCTTGAAGTGCTGGGTCTCGGTCTTGACCTCGAAGGAGGTCCCGTCGTCCCCGTAGTGGATGCCCAGCACCCGCTCGTTCACGAACTCGGCCCCGAACCGCGCCACGCCGCGGCGGCCCTGGTCCATGAGCTGCGCCCCTGTGACGGTCTCGGCGAAGCCGAAGTAGTTGTCGATCTCATATTCGCCGTCGATCTTGGGCTTGAGTCCCGCGATGACCGTCTCGATGCCGGCGCGGCAGGTGTAGAGGGCGGCGGAGAGGCCGGCCGGCCCCTGTCCCACGATAACCAGTTGCACGGTGCGCATGCGCTCCTCCAGGTCGTATGGATTGTCGGCCGGGTCGGACGGCCCCGGCCGAGTCCTGTTTCCTGGCCCAATTCCAGGCCGGGGTCAAGGCCGGAGAGCGCACGAAAAAGGCCCCGCGGGGCGGGGCCTGGGGAGTCTGGAGAGGGGAGAGGGCTAGCCTTGGGCAGCGGGCTCCTCGGCCGAGCAGGCCGAGGCGCAGACCATGTTCCGGCCCGAGGCCTTGGCCAGGTACAGGGCCTGGTCGGCCTGGCGCACCAGGTCCACCTTGCGGGACAGGGAGCCCGGGGCCAGGGAGGCCACCCCGATGGAGGCCGTGGCCTGGAAGGCCACGCCGTTCGAGGTGAAGCGCTTGCGGGCGATCTTCTCGCGCAGGCGGTCGGCCAGGTTCCAGGCCTGCTCCTCGTCGGTGTGGGGCAGGATCACCGCGAACTCCTCGCCCCCGTAGCGGGCCGCGAAGTCCGTGGAGCGCAGGGTCTCGTTGAGCAGGCCGCCCACCTCCTTGAGCACCAGGTCCCCGGCCTGGTGGCCGTGGGTGTCGTTGATGCGCTTGAAGTGGTCCAGGTCCATCATCAGGAGCGACAGGTCGTGGCCGTAGCGCTGGTGCCTGGCCAGTTCGTCCACCAGGCGTTCGTCGAAGGACTGGCGGTTGTGGATGCGGGTGAGCCCGTCGTGGTCCGCCCGGGTCTTGACCTCGCGGTAGAGCAGGGCGTTCTTGAGGGCCAGGGCCAGGTGGTTGATGGCCGAGTGCAGCACCTCGCGCTGGTCCTTGCCCAGCCGCGCCTCGCCCGCCAGGAGCAGGGCCAGGCAGCCGAAGGTCTGGCCCCCGGCCTTGAGGGGCAGGAGCACCACCTTGCCGGCCCGGGGCGAGAGGTCGCCCGCGTCGGGTGCGGCCCCGTCCATGAGGAAGGTGAGCTGGTAGCCGTGCATGGGGTTGCCCGAGAGCTTGGCCGCGCTCTTGAGCAGGAATTCCACCCACTGGTCCTGGGCCGCGGCCTCCTCCTGGAAGCAGAGGAAGAGTTCGGCCTCGGCCGCGCCGCTGCCCGGGGTGTTCCAGAAGGCCCCCTGCACCGCGGCCACGGGCAGGAGCATGTTCAGGTCCTCCCGGGCCTGGGCCAGGATGGTGGCCGGGTTCAGGCTCTCCACCGCCCGGGACAGGGTGCGGTTGAGGAAGACCAGGGCGTCGGTCTTGAAGGACAGGATCTCGCGCTCCAGGGCTATCTCCCGGGTCATGCGCAGGATGTCCTCGTAGATGGCCGAGGCCTCGGCAGCCCGGGCCAGCACCGCGCGCACCTTGTCCGCGGTGAGCGGGCTGGGCACCAGGGACAGGAAGTCCCGGTCCAGCAGGTCGGCGTAGTCCAGCACCGGGTGGTTGGGCTCGATGAGCAGCACCTTCTGCAGGGGCTCCATGGACAGGATGGTCGCATGCAGTTCCGGGGGCAGGGCGGTCCAGACCCGGCTGGGGATGAAGACCAGGAAGGGGCGCTCCCGCTCCACGTCCGCGACCGTGGGCAGGGACCCGGTGGACCAGTCGCGCAGGATGTAGCCCAGTCCCGCGCCGTCGGCGATGCGGCGGCGTTCGATATCGTTGAGTCCCAGTCCCCAGAGCAGTTCAGGGGCGGATTGCTTGGCCATGCGTGCGAACCTCCGGTGGGAAAAACCGTTCTAGCCGGGTAGGAAAGCAAGAACAGGGCCAAAAGGCGGAAGCAGCCGGCAATGGCGGGGATTGCGGGGGATTCCCGGGCCGGGGAAACCACCCTGTCGGGTTGTTGACGGCCAGGGTCAGGATCCGCGCTCCAGTACGCCCCGGTACAGGGCCAGGAGTTCGGCGGCGTTCTCGGCCATGGCCTTCACCGGCGCGATGCCCGCGCGCAGCGCATCCAGGAGCCCGGGCTGCGCGGCCAGGCGGGCCACGGCCTGGGCCAGGGCCGCGGCGTCGTCCGCCGGGAAGAGCAGGCCGTTCACCCCGTGCCGCACCGCCTCGGGCAGGGCCCCCACCCGGGCGGCCAGCACCGGGACCCCGGCGTGCAGGGCCTCCCGGGCCACGAAGGAGAAGGTTTCCATGCGCGAGGGCAAGACCACCGCATCGGCCCGGGACAGGATGGCCGGCAGGTCCTCCCGGGAGTACCGGCCGCACCAGCGCACCCCGGCCGGGGCCTGGGATCGCACCAGCTCCAGGTAGGCCGGGTTGTTGGCCGAGCCGTGCACCGCCAGTTCCGCCACGCCCGGGGGCAGGGCGGCCAGGGCGGCCACCGCCAGGTCCAGGCCCTTGAACCAGGTGATGCCCCCCAGGAAGGCCAGGCGCAGGGGGCCGGCCGGCCGGGGCTCGGGGGGCAGGGGCGCGAAGGGCGGCAGGCCCAGGGACTGGCGCAGGGCCCGGGGCGACGTGAACCCTAGATCGTGATGAATCTTGCGGCTGTAGAGCGAGGGGAAGATGACCCGGCGGAAGCGCAACATGGCCCGCTGGGCCAGGTCCAGGCGGCGGGTGGACTGGTCCGGGTCCAGGCCGGCGCAGGCCGCGCAGGCCGAGGCCTCGGGCGCAATGGCGCAGGGCTCGCCCGAGCCGGTGAGGCGCAGGGCCGTGGCGCAGGGCAGGGAGAAGTCGTGCAGGGTGGCCAGGGAGGGGACCAGGATGGCGTCCAGTCCGTCCAGGGCCGCGGTGGTGAACCAGGCCAGGTTGTGCACGTGGGCCAGGTCGGCCCGGAAATCCCGGGCCAGGCCCGCCACCACGCCGGACATCCGGGGGTTGTACGCCAGGCCGCGCTCCTCCGGGGCGAAGGGAACCCGAGCCACGGCCACCCCGGAAAATTCCTCCAGGACCGGCGGGCCGGAAGCCCCGGGCAGGGGGTGGACCGCCAGCACCCGGCAGCCCCGTCCGGCCAACTCCCGGGCCAGGCCCAGCACGTACTGCTCGGTGCCCGCGTGGCCGTGGGGCGGGAAATTGTCCAGGAGCATGAGCAGATTCACGGGCAAGGCTCTCCAGGGCCGGGGTGCCGGCATGGTTTTTTCATGTGCGCCAGGCAGAGGTACAAAACCCGTGCCGCCAACCCCGGCCCGGGTGGTTCCCGACCCTCGCCCTGCCGCGCCCGGCGCGGCGGCGCGAGCGCGGGAGCCGAGCATCCCCGGCGCGGAGCGCCGGGCAGTTTTTGCCGGTGGCGGCGGTGCGCACGCGGCAGCATGGAGGCAACATGTCCCCTCGTCCCCTGGTCTCGGTGGTGGTGGCCAACTACGATTACGGTCGCCATTTCCAGCAGTTTTTTGAAGCCCTGGCGGCCCAGACCCTGGACCTGTCCCGGGTGGAGGTGATCCTGGCCGACGACGGGAGCACCGACGGCTCCCCGGCCCTGGCCCGGGCCTGGGGCGGGTGGCTGCCCGCGGGCCGGTTCGAGCTTCTGGAACTGCGCCACCACGGGCTGCCCGGGCCGGTGCGCAACGCGGGCTTCGCCCAGGCGAGGGGCGAGTTCCTCGTCTACCTGGACCCGGACGACGCGCCCGCGCCCAGGTTCCTGGAGGCTTGCCTGGAGGCCCTGGACGCCCGGCCCGAGGCCGGCCTGGCCTACACCGACTGCATCTGCCGTGAGCAGCGCGAGGGGCGCGGGGGCGAGGCCGAGCGCGCCATCCGCGCCCCGGAGTACGACGCGGACCTGTTGCGCACCCAGAACTTCCTGACCTCCTCGCCGCTCATGCGGCGGAAGGTCTGGGACCTGAGCCGCGGGTTCGCGGCCAACACCGCCTACGAGGACTGGGATTTCTGGGTGCAGGCCGCGGCCAACGGCTTTGTCGGGGTGCGGGTGCCCGAGCCGCTCAACCTGTACTGCCTGCACGGGGGCAACTACTCGTGCTCGGCCCAGGAGCAGGACGGCCCGGCCAAGGCCCGGGTGGTGCTCAACAACCCGGGATTCTTCGATCCCGCGGTGCGGGCCTGGGCCTTGAGCCTGCTGCGCGGCGCGGCCTGGGCGGTCCCCTTCGGCCGCGGGCTCATCCCCCGGCCCCAGGACGTGGCGCGGCTGCGCGTCATCGCCGCCGGGGTCATGGCCCGGCACCGGGCGAAGCGCGCCGGGGCAGAGGCCTAGATGGCGCACGCCCCCCGCATATGGGGCACCCTGGACCCCTTCCTGGAGCCCGGGGAGGCCATGGGCCGGACCACGGCCAACGCCGGGTTCCTGCGCGCCCTGCTGGCCCGCGACCCGTTCGACGCGTACCACTTCTTCCTGCCCGACCGGGCCTCGGCCCTGGCCCACGCCGCGCTCCTGGAGCGGGAGTTCCCGGCCCTGCACCGGGCGGGCAAGCTCCTCGCGTCCGAGCGCCTGGCCCTGCCCGCGGCCCTGGCCGGGGTTCCGTACCACTGTTTCCACCTGTCGGACTGCATCAGCCATCCGGCTTCCCTGGCCCGGCTGCGCAATCGGCGCGCGCCCGAGGTCTTTCCCATCACCGGGACCACCCACTCCCTGAGCTATGCCCGGTACATGCGCGATTTCCTGGCCCATCTCTGGCCGGGCTGCACCCCGCGGGACTGCGTGGTGGCCACCTCGGCCGGGGCGCGGCAGGTGGTGGAGGAATTCTACGCCTCCCTGCGCCAGGGCCTGGGCCTGGACCCGGCCCGGTTTCCCGCCCCGCGGGTGGCGCGCATCCCCCTGGGCGTGGACCCCGGAGCCCTGGCCCCGGCGTCGCCGGACGAAAAGGCCGCCCTGCGCCGCGGCCTGGGCCTGGGAGAGGGCGAGGCGCTGGTCCTCATCTTCGCCCGGCTGTCCCACGATTCCAAGATGGACCTCCTGCCCGTCCTGCGCGCCTTTGCCCGGCTCTTCGCCTCGGGCGTGGACCCGGCTTCGGTGCGCCTGGGCCTGGCCGGCTGGACCGGGGAGAACGACACCTACCTGGACTCGGTGCTGGGCCTGGCCGCGGGCCTGGGCGTGCGCTGCCTGGCCGCGGCCAGGCCGGACGAGGCGGCCAAGGCCGATCTCTTCCGGGCCGCCGACGTCTTCCTTTCGCCCGTGGACAACCTGCAGGAGACCTTCGGCCTGACCCTGCTGGAGGCCGGCGCCGCCGGCCTGCCCGTGGTGGCCGCGGACTGGGCCGGGTACCGCGACATCATCCTGCCGGGCGAAACCGGGCTGCTGGTCCCCACCCTGGGGCCGGCGGACACCCGAGATCTGGACGCCCTGGCCCCCCTGTGCTTCGACAACCATGTCCACCTGTTTCTGGCCCAACAGACCTCGGTGGACGTGCCCGGCCTGGCCGAGGCCCTGGCCCGGCTGCTCGCTGATCCGGAAGAGCGGGAGCGCATGGGGCGGGCCGCCCGGGAACGGGTGGAGCGCGAGTTCTCCTGGGATGGCGTGGTGCAGCGCCACCTGGACCTGTGGGAGGAGCTGCGCCAGGCCCCGGTGAACCGGGAGGCCCTGCGCGAGGCTGCCCACCCCCTGCACCTGCCATACTCCCAGGTCTTCGCCGGCCATCCGTCGCAGGCGCTGCATCCCGGCCTGGCCCTGCGCCGCACCCGGGCGGGCGAGGCCGTGTACCGCGGCCAGGACCATCCCGTGCTCTACGCGCCCCTGGAGGGACGCATCGCGCCCGAGGAACTGCGCCGGCTGCTCCTCCTGGCCCGGACCGACATCTTGGCCGGCGTCCTGCTGCGCAAGGTGGCGGACAATCTGGGCTTGGCCCCGGAACGGGCGCAGGCCCTGGTGCTGTTCGCGCTCAAGCACGACTTCCTGGAGCGGGCCCGTGCCTGAGCCGGCGATCCACCAGCACCGGGTGCTCCAGGAGCGGGGCGGGGCCGCGGCTGTGGCCGGGCTCCTGGCCCGGGGCCTGGGAGACCTGCGGGTGCCGGTGTCCGGGAGCTTCGAGGTGCGGGAGCGGGACGGTGGAGAGGGCCATGAACTGGCCGCGTACCAGGTGGCCGGGGTCGTCCCGTCCGGCGCCCTGCTGCACGCGCACGGGTCCCTGGACTGGCCGGCCCTTCTGGCGGGCCTGGCCCAGCGGTCCGGGCCGGTGCTCCTGACCCTGCACGACTGCGCGCCGTTCACCGGCGGCTGCCCCTATCCCCTGGACTGCCCGGCGCACCGCGCCGGCTGCCCGGACCAGTGCGCCCGGGGATTCCCGGAGGCCGGCCTGGCGTGGCGGGCCAAGCGGAGCCTGGCCCGGTCCCTGCGACCCTCCCTTGCCGCGCCCTCGCGCTGGCTGGCCCGGGAGGCCGAGGCCGCCTGGGGCCTGGAGGTCCGGGTGATACCCAACGGCGTGCCCTGGCCCGACCGGGTCCCGGACAAGGCCGCGGCCAAGCGCGCCGCGGGCCTGGACCCCGCGGCCAAGGTGGCGCTCTTCGCGGCGCACGGGGGCCGGGAGGCGGCCTACAAGGCCGGGGACCGCTGGGTCTGGCTGTGGGAGAAACTGGCCGCCGCCGTGCCGGGACTGGCCGGCATCATGGCCGGGGGCGGGGCGGCCGAACGGCGGGGGGACCTGTTGGCCTTTCCCTACCTGCCGCCCGATCGGCTGGCCGGCTTCATGGCCGCGGCCGACGTGTTCGTGTATCCCACCCTGGCGGACAACCATCCCCTGGTGGTGCTGGAGGCAATGGCCCAGGGTTGTGTGGTGGCGGCCTTCGCCGCGGGCGGGGTGGGGGAGCAGGTGGCGCACCAGGCCACCGGATTCCTGGCCCGGCCCGGGGACTGGGAGGGGCTGGCCGCCGGGGTCGTGGGCCTGCTGAACGCGCCGGGAGCCGCCCGCCGCCTGGGCCGGGCCGCCCATGCCGCGGGCCGGGAGCGGTTCGGCGCGGAGCGGATGGTGGACGACTACCTGAATCTCTACCGGGAGATGTTGGCCGGGTCCTCCCCGCGCAGCGCCGCGGCGATGAAGCGGAGCGCGGCCTCGGCCGCTGGGCGGTGATACAGGAGCCACACGTGGCTCACCGGCTCGGTCTCCAGTTCCATCCATCCCGCGCTGCGGATGCGCGCGCCCTCGGGCGGGATCACCATGTTGTCCACCGGCGAGTAGATGCTGAGCGCCGGAACCGGAGGGGGAACCTCCGCGGCCTCGATGCGACGGATGAGCGGGCCGCGGAATTTGAGGCCCCGGGCCAGGGCCGAGAAGCCCAGCCCAGCCAGCACGCTGCCCTGGTGCGGAGTGCCCAGGGCCACCGCACAGGCCGCCAGGTCTCCGGCCCCGGGCCGGCTGAGCAGGGCGCGGATGAGCAGCCCGCCCAGGCTGTGCCCCACCAGCACCACCTTGTGCCCGGGATGGCGCTCCTGCACCGCCCGCGCCCTGGCCTCCAACTCCTCCAGAAGAACCGCGAAGTCCGTGCGGAAGCTGGCGTAGATCCAGACGTAGAGGCTCTCGTGCCCGGCCTGCCGGAACCACCGCGCAAAGCACAGCCAGGCCGAGGCGGTGTGGAACACCCCATGCACGAAGAGCACCGGCGGGCCGGGGGCTCCGGGTCCGGGCTCGGGCAGCCAGCGCCGGGTGAAGAGGAAGGCGGGGTAGAGGAGGAAGCTGGTGGTCAGGGCCGCCAGGCAGGTCACGGCCTCGGACAGGACCCACAGCCAGACCCGGCCCCGGGAACGGTGGCGGATGTGTTCGATGTGCAGGCTGCCCGAGGCCGCCATCCAGAAGCGGCCGGCAGTGACCGCGCACGCAAACAGGGCCGCGGCCAGGAGGGCCTTGAGCAGGATGCCGATCACGACCGGCCCCGCACCGCCAGGTTGGCTTCGAACTGCTGCACGCTCTTCTCCCAGGAGAAGCCCAGAGCATACGCGCGGCAGGCCGCGGGGTCCAGTTCCAGGGCCTGGCGCGCCGCCCGCGCCCGCCTGGCCGCCATGGGCGAAGCCGCCCGCCGCCACATGGAGCGCCGCACCGGAGGCAACGACCTCATGCGCCTGTTCGAGGAGTCCGGGGAGATGGTGAAGGCAGAGGCTGTGTTAGCTAGAGAAGCCCCGCGCCAGGAGGCTCTCGGCCTCGGACTCGGGCAGGGGTTTGGCGAAGTAGTAGCCCTGGGCGTAGGTGCAGCGGTGCTGGATGAGCTGGGCCAGCTGGTCCGCGGTCTCCACGCCCTCGGCCACCACCTCCTTGCCCATGTGCTCGGCCAGCACCAGCACCGCGTTCACGATGTTGGCCCCGGCCCCGTGGTGCATGTCGGATATGAAGGACTTGTCGATCTTGAGCACGTCCATGGGGAACTTGTGCAAATACGCCAAGGACGAATACCCGGTGCCGAAGTCGTCCATGGACAGGGCCGCGCCCAGGCCCTTGAGCTGGGCCAGGATCTCCTGGGCCGACTCGGGATGGTCCATGACCACGCTCTCGGTGATCTCCAGCTTGAGGTGGGCCGGGCTGAGGCCGGTCTCGCGCAGGGTGCGGGTCACGGTCTGGGCCAGGACGTCCCGCGCCAGCTGCTTGGCAGACACGTTGACGCTGGCCACCAGGTTCCGGTGCTCGGGGAATGCCCGCTGCCAGCGCCGGGTGGCGGCGCAGGCCTGGCGCAGCACCCATTCGCCCACGGGCAGGATGAGCCCGGTCTCCTCCAGAAGCGGCACGAAGAGCACCGGCGACACCAGCCCGACCCCGGGCCGCTCCCAGCGGATGAGCGCCTCGAAGGCCGCTATCTTGCCCGTGTCCAGCCGCACGATGGGCTGGTAGAACACCCGGAACTCCTCCCGCTCCAGGGCCTTGCGCAGGTCGGTCTCCACGGTGAGGCGCTCCATGGCCTCCTGCTGCATGGCCTCGTCGAACACCGCGAAGCGGATGGTGGGGTCCTGCTTGGCCCGGTGCAGGGCCGAATCCGCGTCGGTCAGCATGGCCTCGGGCCGTTCGTACTCCTGGCTGGTCATGAGCACGATGCCCGTGGACAGGCTCACGTAGACGTCCTGGCCCGCCACGGACAGGGGCTTCTCCATGGAGTGGTTGATGCGGTTGACCACCCGCAGGGCGTCGGCGGTGTTGAACACGTCCGAGAGCAGCAGGGCGAATTCGTCGCCGGCCAGCCGGGCGCACGAGTCTTCCGTGCGCAGCGCGTCCACCAGCACCTTGGAGACCTCGTTGAGAACGATGTCCCCGGCCTTGGTGCCCAGGCTCTCGTTGATGATGCGGAAGCGGTCCACGTCCACGCAGAGCAGGGCGAAGGAGAAGGTCTCGCGCCGCCGCGCCCGGGCGATGGCCTGGTCCAGGTGCTTGAGGAACATGGCCCGGTTCACCAGGCCGGTGAGGGAGTCGTGGTAGCTCTCGTGCAGGAGCCGGCTCTCCACCTCCTTGCGGGAGGTGATGTCCGCCACGGTGCCGTGGTAGAGCACCGGGTGCCCGGCGATGTCGTGCGCGGTCTGCACGGACAGGGAAATCCACAGGGGCGAACCGTCGCGCTTGGCGGCCAGGAGCTCCATGCCATGCACCGAGCCGCGGGAGGTCAGGCGCTGGCCCAGGTCGTCCAGGACCTTGGGCTCCACGGCCAGCAGGCTGGCCAACTCGCCCGTGGCCTCGCGCAGGGCTCCGAAGGAGGGAAAGCCGAACATGGCGGCCAGGGCCTTGTTGCCCAGGATGATCCGGCCGCCCGGGGCGCAGAGGAACAGGCCTTCGGCCGCGTTCTCGAACAGGCTGCGGTATTTCTCAGCCTCCTCCCAGGAGGACATGGCCTGGCGCATTTCGGACTCGATGGCTCGGAAGTCGTCGAGTTCCCGGTGCAGGCGGTCGTTTTCCGCCATGAGGTGGTCCAGGCTTGGTTGGTCCGGCATGAGGGGGTACCCGCCTTCTTCGTATAGCAAAGCCGACGGGATTTGAAGCCTTTCCGGCCTTCACCCCGGACGGTTTCTTGGATACCCTGGCGAAAACTTCAGCCCTGGAGGATGCAGTGGACGCCCTTACCTGCCTCATGACCCGGCGCAGCATACGCACCTACGCCCCGGGCGACGTTTCCGGCGAACTCTTGGACACGCTCCTGCGCGCTGCCATGGCCGCCCCAAGCGCGGGCAACGCCCAGCCCTGGCACTTCGTGGCCATCCGCGAGCGGGCCAGCCTGGACGCCATCGCCGACTTCCACCCCTACGCCAAGATGTGCCGCCAGGCCCCGCTGGCGGTCCTGGTCTGCGCCGAGCCGGCCCGGGAGAAGTACGCGGGCTTCTGGGTGCAGGACTGCTCGGCCGCCACCATGAACCTGCTCCTGGCGGCCCACGCCCTGGGCCTGGGCGCGGTCTGGGTGGGGGTCTACCCGGTTGAGGACCGCATGGCGGGCTTTTGCACGCTCCTGGGTCTGCCCGAGGGCATCATCCCCTTTGCCCTGGCGCCCATGGGCTTGCCTGGCCAGAAGGCCGGGGAGGCGGACCGTTTCGCCCCGGACCGGGTGCACAAGGACCGGTGGTAGGCCATGCAGGACGTGACCTACGACGAGTTCCGGCGGGTGGACATGCGGGTGGGCCGGGTGCTGCGGGCCGAGGCCTTTCCCGAGGCGCGCAAGCCCGCCTACAAGCTCTGGATCGATTTCGGGGACCTGGGGGAGCGCCAGACCAGCGCCCAGCTCACGGCCCACTATCGGCCCGAGGACCTGGTGGGCCGGCAGGTGGTGGGGGTGGTGAACTTCCCGGTCAAACGCATCGCGGGATTCGCGTCCGAGGCCCTGGTCCTGGGCGCGGACGCGGCCGCCGGCGGGGTGGTGCTCCTGGCCCCGGACCAGGAACTGCCCGAGGGCGCGCGCATCTATTGATCCGCGAGTCTGGCAAAAAGGCCGCCCCTTGTGGGGCGGCCTGATGGGGGCCGTGCCTGGCAGGGATCGCATCAGGCGAACCCCGCTCCCTGGTTAGAATATCTGCCCTCCATTTATGTCATCTTCACTCTGAGAGTATACTCCGTTCCAATAGCCAGCAATGATTCTTGTCGCGACGAGAGCCTTTCGTAATGTACTTTGGCTTGAATTCCATTCTATCACAGCGTGACCATTGTAAAAGCATGTACTTGCTTGGTATAATGAAAACATTCTTGTTGAAAGTGGAGGGAGATCAAATTCCCCATTAGTGGATGGAACAGCTACTGATTGGGTTGATCCAGTTGCAACGTGGCGTAATGTCCCTATGTTAGTAATATCATATCCGTCGCCATCATATACTGTTACCTTGCATGTAACAGTCTCACTTGTAGTATTTGAAATGCAAATAATTGCCCAGTATCTGTCTGTATTCGAAATATACTCAATAAATAGGCCAGGAACAATGGCATTTCCTTTGGCGTCAAATGCTTCTGCGGTTAGTGTATTGCCAGAAATGCAAAGGAAGAGAGTTGCCATCAAGACCGCAAGAGATTTCCTGGTGAGCATCGCGTCCTCCTGGTGTTGAGATTGTGTCCACAAGGTGGTGAGGTTGCGCGCCTCACCCGCGGGAAATTCATTCTGACAAAATAAAAGTTTGCTGTCAGTAACGTAAAAAAAGGCCGCCCCTCGCGGGGCGGCCTTTTGCATTGGTCTCGGGGAGGGCTAGCAGCCGGAGTTCAGGCGGGCCAGGATCTCTTCCAGCTTGGCCTCGGCATCGGCGATGGGAATCTGGCAGGTGCCCACGGCCTTGTGCCCGCCGCCGCCGTACTCCAGCATGAGCGAGCCCACATTGACATTGCAGGAGCGGTTCAGGATGCTCTTGCCCACGGTGAACACCACGTTCTGCTTCTTGAGGCCCCACAGCACGTGCACGGACACGCTGCACTGGGGGAACATGGTGTAGACCAGGAAGCGGTTGCCCGCGTAGATTTCCTCCTGGTCGCGCAGGTCGATGACCGCCACGTTGCCCTTGGCCGTGGTGTTGTCGGCCAGCATCTGGCGGAACTTCTCGTTCTGCTCGTTGTAGCGGTCCACCCGCTCCTTCACGTCGGGCAGGGCGATGATCTTGTCCACGGGCATGGCCCGGCAGTACTCGATCAGGTCCTCCATCAGCCGGTAGTTGCTGATGCGGTAGTCGCGGAAACGGCCCAGGCCGGTGCGCGGGTCCATGATGTAGCCGAGCAGGATCCAGCCGGTGGGGTTCACGATCTCGTCCGCGGTGAGGTCGGCCGAGTCGACCTTGTCCACAGCGGCCATCATCTCATCGAATTCCTTGGGGAACTTCTCGTGGCCGCCGAAGTAGTCCCAGATCACCCGGGCCGCGGAGGGGCATTCCTTGAAGGAGCCCTTGAACTGGAAGTCCGGGCCGAGCCGGGCTTCCTCGGACGTGTGGTGGTCGAACCACATGCCGCAGCCCTTGACGTAGGGCACGTTGGCCAGGATGTCGTTCTCCGTGACCTCGATGGTCCCGTCCTGCAGGTCCTTGGGGTGGGCGAACTTCCACTCGTCGATGAGCCCGATCTCGTTGAGCAGGACCGCGCAGATCAAGCCGTCAAAGTCCGATCTGGTGAGCAGCCTCATGAACATACCTCCTTAAAAAATACGACCTCGCCCCTCGGGGGCAGGGGTGGGAGTTGCGATTACGGCGTTCATCTTATAGCCATATTCCCAGAATACCGTCAATTCATTTGCTTGCAAAGATGCTTGCTTTGCACCGGGAGGGAGGGTGAAGGGCATGGGCGTGCTGTGGATTCCGGCAGCCTTGGCCGCCGTGCTCCTGGGCGGGATGTGGCTGTTCCAGGAGAAGCTGGTCTATTTCCCGGCCCGGGCGCTTTCGGCCGACCCGGGCGATTTGGGCCTGCCCTTCACCGAAGTGCGGTTCCCGGCCTCGGACGGGACCATGCTGCACGGCTGGTTCGTGCCGGCCGAGAATTCCCGGGGCGCGGCGCTCTTTTTCCACGGCAACGCGGGCAACATCTCCCACCGCCTGGAGACCCTGCGCCTGGCCCGGGGCCTGGGCCTGGACATCTTCATCTTCGATTACCGCGGCTACGGCGCGAGCCAGGGCAAGCCCACCGAGCAGGGCACTTATGCCGACGCCCGCGGGGCCTGGGCCTGGCTCACCGGCGAAAGAGGGCGGGACCCGGCCCGGGTGGTGCTCTGGGGCCGCTCCCTGGGCGGAGCCGTGGCCGCCCACCTGGCCGCGGAACTGGACCCGCCTCCGGCCGGCCTCATCCTGGAGTCCACCTTCACCTCGCTCCCGGACATGGGGGCCGTGGCCTATCCCTTCCTGCCCGTGCGCCTCATCGCCCGCATGCGCTATCCCGTGGCCGAGGACCTGGCCCGGGCGCGCTGCCCGGTGCTGGTGGCGCACAGCCCGGCGGACGAGATCGTGCCCTTCCGCTTCGGGGAGCGGCTCTTCGAGGCCGCGCCCGAGCCCAAGCGCTTCCTGCGTTTGGCCGGGGACCACAACAACGGTTGGCTGGCCACCGGCCGGGCGTACGTGCAGGCCGTGGACGGCTTTCTCAAGGACAGTCTGGGGGAGTAGCCGCCTACCGGATTATGGTGGTCAGGCTGGGCTCCTCGGGATTGGGGATGTCCAGGGGCATGGCGGTGCGCCGGCCGGGAACCCAGGCGCGCCAGGCGGCCTCCAGGGCCTTGGTCCCGCCGCGCCAGTAGCGGTCCACCAGGGTTGAGCTCTTCTCCGGGCTGCGGCCGGGGCGGTGGGCGCGGATGAGGTCGTTGAGCAGTTGCCGGCCCTCGGGCGTGGTGAGCAGGAACCAGCACACGGACCAGGAATGGGCGCGCACCGGCTGGCCCGAGTCGTCCATGGTCTGCCAGTCCTTGCGATCCATGTCGATGATGCCGGCCAAGTCTGGCAACTGCCTTTGTTGCAACTGGGTCTTGGTGGCCTGGTCCCGCTGCGCATAGGGTCGGAGGATGAATTTGCCCTGGTGCAGGACCGAGCCCTGGAAGGCCTCGGCCAGGCCCTCGTGGATCCAGATGGGGCAGTTCTCGGACAGGTTGTGCACGAACATGTGGGTGGACTCGTGCACAACCTGCTGCCGGAGCAGTTCCCTGTCCGGGGAGTCCACGGCCCAGATCTCCATGGGATGGTGCCGGTAGAAGGCCGGGGGGATGGCGTTGACGTAGTTCCATCCTCGCAATCCCTTGGCGTCCGTTTCGTAGTCGTCGCGTTCCTGGTAGAACTTGAGGGTCACGTGCACGTCCGAGGTGACCCGCAGCCGCAGGGCGCTGATGAAGGCCTTGTGGATGTCCGCGATGAGGGTGGTGACCTGCTCCACGAAGGCCGAGTCCGGGGCGGCCCCGTGGTTCTCCACTCCGAAGCGGACGTAGGCCGAGGCTGCGCCGGTCCAGAGCAGGCCCAGGAGCAGGGTGGACAGCATGGCGGGCAGCAGGGCTCGGGCGGCGTGGCGCATGGCGGCTCCGGGGAAAAAGTGAGGATATGCGTTTGCCTATGCCGGATACCCCGGCCCGAGTCAACCGTCGGACTGGGCCCCGCCGCGCCGGGCCAGGGCCGCGGCGCGCAGCTCGCGCAGGCGGCGGCCGGATTCCGGTCCCAGGTCGCGCGCTTCGGGGGGCAGCTTCACGCTGAGCATGGCCGCCAAGTCGGCGGACGCGGCGGGCCAGTGGTCCTCGCCGTGGTCGGCCTGGGCCAGGAGGAAAATCTCTCGCGTCACCGCCCCGGCCGCGGCTCGATCCAGCAGGTCCACCCGGGTGCCGGGGCGCAGTCCGCCGTAGCGCATGGCGGCCATGTGCAGCCGGGCGGCCAGCCGGCCGGCCAGCACCAGGCGTTCGGGCAGGGCCAGCCGCCGGCCCAGGGCCTCGGCCGCGTCCTGGCCCCGGCCCTCGTGCCCGATGTGCCGGGGCCATTCGGCCCGCGGGGTGAGGGACTTGCCCAGGTCGTGGGTGAGGCCCATCCAGCCGGCCAATTCGTTGCCCGGGTCCAGGACGGCCAGCCGGTCCACCACCTGGGCGGTGTGTTCCAGCACGCTCTCTATGTGGTGCGCCGCCGGCCCGGCCGGGATGGCCGACGCGTCCGTGAGTTCCGCGAACCAGGGATGCAGGCAGCCGGCCGCGTCCAGCAGGCGCAGGAAGCGTCCCGGCATAGCCGCGCGCAGGGCCTTGCGCAGCTCCATGCCCACCCGTTCCGCGGCCATGCCGGCCAGCAGGCCGTCCTGGGCCGCGGCGCGCATGGACGCGGCCAGGGAAGGATGGGGAGAGAGGTCCGGGAACCGGGCCAGGAAGCGGGCCGCCCGGAACACCCGCAGGGGGTCGTCGCCCAGGGCCGAGGCCGAGGCCGGGCGCAGCACCCCGGCGGCCAGGTCGGCCAGGGAGTCGGGATGGGCCGCGTGCACCCGGGCCGGGTCCACGCGTTCCGGGAGGGCCGGGTAGTCCGGCAGGTCCAGGGCCAGGGCGTTGATGGTGAAGTCCCGGGCCAGCAGGTCCGCGTCCAGCCCGTCGCCCCGGGGAAAGGCGTACTCCTCGCCGTCCAGGATGAAAACCGGAAAGGCCTTGCCCACCAGTTTGGCCCCGGGGAAACGGGCCGTGAACTCGTCGGGCGTGGCGTCCAGCACCAGGAAGTCGCGTTCGGCCGGCTGCCGGCCCCAGAGCAGGTCGCGGACCGCGCCGCCCACCAGAAGGATGCGCATGGTCCGAGCCTAGCGCATCAGCCCTTCCCGCGCCAGGGGATTGTCCGCTATTTCACGATGTGCCGCGGCGATTGCGCCCTGGCAGGGAACCCTGTAGAGCATGCCCATGTCCGTACTGGAGGGGGTGCTCATCCGCGAATCCGGTGCGGCCGGGACCGAGGCGGCGTTCGACCCCGCAGCCCTGGCTGCGGCCCATGCCCTGTGGGCCGGGGACGTGGCTTCCCTGGGTCCCTGGGAGCGCGGTCCCGAGCCCGGCCTGTGGCGCTGCGCCGCGGCCCGGGCGGGCGACGTGCTGGTGGTGGGGGAGTGCGCTTCCTCCCTGGACCTGGCCTGGGAGCTCTGGGATGCGGGCCGGTTGGCGGAGTGGGGCGCGGTGCTGGCGGTTGTCCAGACCGCGGGCCGGGGCCAGTTGCGCCGGGCCTGGCATTCGCCCGCAGGCAACCTGCACGCGGCCTGGGCCTGGCCCGCGCCGCCTCCGGGTTTCGCCGACCTGACGCCCCTGGCCGCCGGGCTCCTGGTGGCCGAGGCACTGGAGCGGCACGGCCTGGACTTGGCCATCAAGTGGCCCAACGACCTGCTCCTGGGCGACCGCAAGGTGGGGGGCATCCTGGTGGAGGAACGCAGGGGCCGCATCCTGGTGGGCCTGGGCCTGAATCTGTCCGCCGCCCCGCCGGACGGGCTTCTGCGCGAGGAATGGTCCCAGCCCGCGGCCTCCCTGGCCGGCAGGGGCCTGGACTTGGGTCCGTTGCGGCTTATGTTGGCTCTTGAGGATTTTTGCAGAGATTGGTATGCGCTGAAAGTTTCTCGCGGCAATCCTGCTGTGTTTCCGTCCCAATTCGCCGGGCGGTTGGCCTGGGTCGGCCGGGAAGTGCTGGTGCACGGCTCGGGTCCTCCCTTTACCGCGACGCTCCTGGGGCTCACCGCCGACGGCGGGTTGGCCCTGTCCCGGGAGGGGCGGCCGATGGCCCTGCACGCTGGAAGCATCAGCGCCGCGTCCGCGAACGGCTCGCAGAGCCGCGGGTAAGCGACAAGTCCCCTTGTGAGGTAGTTTCCATGGCCAAGAAAGGCTCCTACGACAAGCCCCGCTCCTTCTACGAAGTGCTCTCCCTGATCGAGGGCAAGCCCATCCTGGTGGCGAACCGGGGCATCCCCGCCCGCCGCATCGTCCGCTCCATCCGCGAGATGAGCGGCGCGGTGCCGGTGCTCACCGTGACCGACGTGGACAAGTCCTCGCCGGCCATCGCCGGCGCCCAGGAGCTCCTGCTGCTCGGCGACAACCCCCGGGCCTACCTGGACATCGACCGCATCATCCGCCTGGCCAAGGCGCGCGGGGTCATCGCCATCCATCCCGGCTGGGGCTTCGCGGCCGAGGACGACACCTTTCCCGAGAAGTGCCGGGCCGCGGGCATCGAGTTCATCGGCCCCACCTCCGAGTCCATGCGCCTGCTGGGCAACAAGGTGGAGGTGCGCAAGCTGGCCAAGCGCCTGGGCGTGCCCGTGGTGCCCGGGTCCGATGGCGCGGTCTCCATTCCCGAGGCCCGGGAGGTGGCGGCCAAGCTGGGCTTCCCCATCATGCTCAAGGCCGAGGGCGGGGGCGGCGGACGCGGCATCTACGAGGTGTTCAAGCCCGAGCAGCTGGCCGACGCCTTCAACAAGGCCAGCGCCATGGCCGCGGCCTCCTTCGGCAACGCCAAGCTCTACGTGGAGAAGCTGCTCACTTCGGTGCGCCACATCGAGATTCAGGTGGTGGCCGACAAGTGGGGCAACGTCTTCGCCTTTGACGAGCGGGACTGCACTGTGCAGCGCAACCACCAGAAGCTGGTGGAGATCACCCCCTCGTCCTGGCCGGGCATGACCGCGGGGCTGCGCGAACAGCTCAAGGAGTATGCGGTCACGCTGGTCAAGGAGGTGGGCTACTACTCCCTGTGCACCGTGGAGTTTCTGGTGGACGCGACGGGCACTCCCTACCTCATCGAGGTCAACACCCGGCTCCAGGTGGAGCACGGCATCACCGAGTGCCGTTACGGCGTGGACCTGGTGGAGGAGCAGATCGCGGTGTCCTTCGGCTCCAAGCTGCGCTTCAGCGCCAAGACCACCAAGCCCCTCAACCACGCCATGCAGTGCCGCATCAACTGCGAGGACCCGCAGAACAAGTTTGCGCCCAACGCGGGTGTCATCACCCGCTACGTGTCCCCGGGCGGCCCGGGCATCCGCCTGGATTCGTGCATCAGCGCGGGCTACGAGTTCCCCTCCCAGTACGACTCCGCGGCCTCGCTCCTGGTGGCCTACGGCAAGTCCTGGAAAAAGGTCCTGCGCACCACCGAGCGCGCACTCAAGGAATACTTCATCAGCGGGGTCAAGACCACGCTGCCCTTCCACGAGCAGATCGTGCGGCACCGCCGTTTCCGGGACGGACTGTACGACACCAACTTCATCGCCAACGCGCCGGAGCTCTTGGACTACGTGGACGAGGAGCCCGAGGCTCTGCGCCTGTCCCGGCTGGCCGCCGAGATCTCGGCCAGGGGGTACAACCCCCACATCCAGCTCGGCGAGTACCGCGGCCGGGCGGACAAGCGCCTGGGCCGGTTCAACCCGCACCTGCCGCGCATCTACCCCAAGGCCTACCCCTCGCCCTACAAGCGCGGGGACCGCGATGCGGTGCTGGACTACGTGCGCACCACCCGGGAGCAGGGCCAGGTCCACTTCATGGACACCACCACCCGGGACATCACCCAGTCCAACTCGGGCAACCGCTTCCGCCTGGCCGAGGACCGGCTCATCGGCGAGTACCTGGACAACTGCAACTTCTTTTCCCTGGAGAACGGCGGAGGGGCCCACTACCACGTGGCCATGCTGGCCAACATGACCTACCCCTTCACCGAGGCCAAGGAGTGGAACGAGTTCGCGCCCAAGACCCTCAAGCAGATCCTCATCCGCTCCACCAACGTGCTGGGCTACAAGCCCCAGCCCGGCAACCTCATGCGCCGCACCGGGGAGATGATCTGCGAGCATTACGACGTGATCCGCTGCTTCGACTTCCTGAACCACATAGAGAACATGCGGCCCTTTGCCGAGGTGGCGCTGAACTCCAGGGGCAACATCTTCGAGCCCTCCCTGTCCATGTCCTGGGCCACGGGCTTCGACGTGGCCCACTACCTGGGGGTCACCGAGGAGATCCTGGACGTCTGCCGCAAGGCCGCCGGGGTGAGCAAGAAGAAGATCCAGCGGATGATCACCCTGGGCCTCAAGGACATGGCCGGGGTCTGTCCGCCGCACTTCATGCGGGAGCTGGTGGAGGCCCTGCGCAAGAAGTACCCCGAGCTCATCCTGCACTACCACCGCCACTACACCGACGGCCTGTTCGTGCCTGCGGTGGGCGCCGCGGCCGCGGCCGGCGCGCACATCGTGGACACCGCCATCGGGGCCAGCGTGCGCTGGTACGGCCAGGGCGAGGTGCTTTCCACCGCAGCCTACATGGAGCAGGAATTCGGCCTGACCAACGTGCTGAACAAGGACGTGATCCGGCACTGCAACTACGCGCTCAAGCAGATCATGCCCTACTACGACCGCTACACCGCGCCGTACTTCCAGGGCATCGACTACGACGTGGTGGACCACGGCATGCCCGGCGGCGCCACCTCGTCCTCCCAGGAAGGGGCCATGAAGCAGGGGTACATCCACCTCCTGCCCTTCATGCTCCACTTCCTGGCCGGCACCCGCAAGATCGTGCGCTACCACGACGTGACCCCGGGCTCCCAGATCACCTGGAACACCGCCTTCCTGGCGGTGACCGGGGCCTTCAAACGGGGCGGGGAGCGCGAGGTGCGCGAGATGCTGGACGTGCTCGACTTCATCACCAAGACCGCTGAACAGGACCTCACGGACAACCTGAAGAAGGCTCGGCTGGGCCTGTACCAGGACGCCAACGACGCCTTCCGCAACCTGCTGCTCGGCAAGTACGGCCGGTTGCCCCTGGGCTTCCCGCCGGACTGGGTCTACGAGAGCGCCTTCGGCCCGGACTACAAGAAAGCCCTGGCCGAGCGCACCGAAACCTCGCCCCTGGCTGATCTCAAGGACATCGACATGAAGGCGGAGCGCGAGTCCCTGCGCGCCCACCTGCGCCGCGAGCCCACCGAGGAGGAGTTCGTCAACTACCTGAACCATCCCGGGGACGCGCTCAAGACCATCGCCTTCCAGGCCAAGTACGGCGACCCCAACAGCCTGCCCCTGGACGTGTGGTTCGAGGGCCTGGTGCCGGGCGTGGAGGTGAGCTTCGCCGATTCCCACGGCAAGCCCCACCACATGACCATCGCCCACATCTCCCAGCCCGACGCCACGGGGCTCTCCACCGTGACCTTCACCCTGGACTCGGAGACCTTGCGCCACCAGGTCAAGGTTGCCGAGCCCAAGGGCGGCAAGTCCATGGGCGGGGAGATGGCCGATCCGGCCAATCCCTTCCACGTGGCCGCCCCGTCCAACGGCGACCTGTGGATCATGTACGTGGCCGTGGGCGACGTGGTGAAGGCCGGGGAGGAGCTGTTCAACATCTCCATCATGAAGCAGGAGAAGGCGGTGCTCGCGCCGGCGGACGGCATCGTCCGCCGGGTGCTCAAGCACGCCGACTACCAGCAGGACAAGAAGATGGTGCCGGTCAAGGAGGGCCAACTCCTGGTGGAGTTGGGCCCCATCCCCCGCACCTGCAGGGAGTGCGGCCATCCGGTGCAGGAGAGTTACGCCTTCTGCCCGGACTGTGGACTGAAGCTGTAACGCGGGGACGTTGGGTTACGGGTATTTGACGAAGGTCACCCGCAGGGGATAGACAGAAATGCTCGGGTCGGAGCCGTAGCCGGCGTCCTGCCCGCACTTGGTGACACCGTCGGCGGTCGCGCGTGCATTGGGGGGGGATGCGGCCGCTTCAGGATATCGCCCCGCCACGCCGTTCTGCAAGGAGGAACGAATGGCCAAGACCGAGAAGAAGAGCACCGGCAAGAAGGCCGCGGACAAGACTGCGGACAAGGCCGCGGACAAGACCGCTGACAAGCCCGCGGACAAGGGGGCCAAGGCCCCGGCCGGCAAGCAGGCCCTCATGAAGCAGCTGGTGCTGGCCGGCGCCGACATCGTAGCTATCGGCGAGGATGCCGAACTGGTTGTCGGCGGCAAGAACTACAACACCGCCATAATCAGCCAGGTCAAGGGCATCCGCGCCCCGCAGTTCAGGGCCATTTCCTCCATCGCCTTCCACAAGCTCCTGGACGAGACCAAGGTCAACGCGGCCCTCATCCGGGCCACCGTGGACCGCGAATACAACACCATCGACTGGAACGACGCCGAGGTCAACAAGGACACGGAATACCTAAAGAAGTTCGTTCGTCGTGTTGCCGACAAGGTCAACGAGACCGCCCAGAAGGGCACCCTGGTCAGGCTGCGCACCTTCGTGAACAACGTGGTTGAGGGCTTCGCCACCTCGCCCGAGGGCATCGACCAGTTGCGCAAGCGCTCGGTGCTGGTGCAGTCGGCCATCCTCACGGTGGAGCTGCCCAAGGTCGTGGAAGAGGCGGTGCGCGGAGCCTATCTGGCCATCTGCAAGGAGGCCGGGCTGGAGGACGTTCCCGTGGCGGTGCGCTCCTCGGCCGCGGGCGAAGACAGCCGCAAGAAGGCCTTCGCCGGCCTGCAGGACACCTACCTGAACATCGTGGGCGAGAGCCGGGCGATCGAGGCCTACCAGTGGGATTGCGCCTCGGCCTACAACCTGCGCTCCATGACCTATCGCCGGGAGGCCATCCTGGACGCCATCGTCCTGGCCGAGCGCACGGGCGACGACGAGATCGCGGTCAAGGCCAAGGAGGAGTGGGCCATCGAGAACACCTCCCTGTCCGTGTGCATCATGCGCATGATCAATCCGGTGATCTCGGGCACGGCCTTTTCCGCGGACACGGCCACCGGCTGCCGCGGCACCGACCGGCGGGACCTGGTGTCCATGGACGCCTCCTACGGCCTGGGAGAGGCGGTGGTGGGCGGCATGGTCACCCCGGACAAGTTCTACGTGTTCCAGCGCGACGACGGCCCGGAAGTGGTCATCCGCTTCATGGGCTTCAAGGACAAGAAGATCGTCTACGACCTGCGCGGCGGCACCAAGCTGGTCAAGGTTGACGACGTGGAGGCCTACCACTGGTCCCTGTCCCTGGCCCAGGCCGAAGAGGTCGCCAAGGGCGTGCGGGCCATCTCCAAGGCCTACGGCGGGATGATCATGGACACCGAGTTCTGCATCGACCAGTCCGACCGGCTGTGGTTCGTGCAGGCCCGGCCCGAAACCCGCTGGAACGAGGAATTCGAGGACCATCCCAGCGTGATCTTCATGCGCCGGCTTGAGGTGGACAAGGCCGCCCTGGCCGGGGCCGAGGTCATCATCGGGGGCAACGGCGCGTCCCGCGGCGCGGGCCAGGGCACGGTGCGCTACCTGCGCAGCGCCCTGGAGCTCAACAAGATCAACAAGGGCGACGTGCTGGCCGCCGAGCGCACCGACCCGGACATGGTGCCGGGCATGCGCATCGCCTCGGCCATCCTGGCCGACGTGGGCGGGGACACCTCGCACGCGGCCATCACCTCCCGCGAGCTGGGCATCCCGGCCATCATCGGCATCCAGCGCCTGGAGGCCCTGCGCAACCTGGACGGCCAGGAAGTGACCGTGGACGGGTCCCGGGGCGAGGTCTACCGGGGCCTTCTGCCCCTCGTCGAGGTGGGCGGCGAGATCGACACCGCCGCATTGCCCACCACCAACACCAAGGTGGGCCTCATCCTGGCCGACGTGGGTCAGGCCCTGTTCCTGTCCCGGCTGCGCAACGTGCCGGACTTCGAGATCGGCCTGTTGCGCGCCGAGTTCATGCTGGGCAACATCGCGGTGCATCCCATGGCCCTGGAGGCCTACGACAGCGGCCAGCTCGAGGTCTTGGTGCGGCGCAAGCTGCGCGAGCTGGACGCCCGCCTGACCAAGGTGGTCAAACGCCAGCTCGACTCCGGGGTGCGCACCCTGGACTTCAAGCTGCGCGAGTACGTTGGCGTGTTCACCGGCCTGGCCGGGCAAATCAGGGCCTTGTCCGAGGGCGAGAACTCCCGTTCCACCGACGAGGTCCTGGCCGTGCACCGGCAGTTGCGTGAGCTGGACAAGCAGCTTGACAACCACCTGGACATGGCCACCCGCCGCCTGGACCTGCTCAAGACCTCCGAGGACCTGGAAGCCCACGCCGCGGTGATCCTGGGCTACACCGAGCTGCTGGAGGAGTACGCGGGCAGCGACACCGCCAGCATCCAGCGCCGCCAGGAGATCGACCAGCGCATCCGCGAGCACGTGGACGGGATCAAGGACGACCCCTTCATCCAGGAGACCCTGCGCAAGATCACGGCCATGCGCAACGAGGTGGCGCAGCAGGTGGGCCTGCAGCGGGAGATCAACGAGGTCCGCACCCTGCCCGAGCGCATCCGTGAACTCATCCGTTCCCGCGGCTACCGCACCGGCAAGGAGCACTACATCCAGACCCTGTCCCAGAACCTGGCCCTGTTCGCCATGGCCTTCTACGGGCGGGACATCGTCTACCGGACCACGGACTTCAAGTCCAACGAGTACCGCAACCTCATCGGCGGCAGCCTGTTCGAGGCCCACGAGGACAACCCCATGCTGGGCTACCGGGGCGTGTCGCGCAACATCCACGACTGGGAGATCGAGGCCTTCAAGATGGCCCGGGGCGTGTTCGGCGGCAAGAACCTCCAGATCATGCTGCCCTTCGTACGCACCCTGGAGGAGGCCCGGAGCATGAAGCGCTACCTGGAGCAGGTGCACAAGCTGCGCTCCGGGGTGGACGGCCTCAAGATGATCCTCATGGCCGAGATCCCGTCCAACGCCATCCTGGCCAAGCAGTTCATCGAGGAGTTCGACGGGTTCTCCATCGGCTCCAACGACATGACCCAGATGGTGCTGGCCACGGACCGCGACAACTCGCGCCTGCAGCACATCTACGACGAGGAGGATCCGGCCGTGGTCTGGGCCATCCTGGTCACCATCTTCACCGGCCAGAAGTTCGGCAAGAAGGTGGGCTTCTGCGGCCAGGGCGTGTCCAACTCGGTGATCCTGCGCGGCCTGGTGGCCATCGCGGGCATCGTGTCCGCCTCGGTGGTGCCCGACACCTACCACCAGACCAAGCTGGACATGGCCGCGGTGGAGGGCCTGGGCATTCCCCTGGCCAAGCTTGGGGCCTGGCTCAAGGAGAAGCACCTGGAGCGGCTGGTGGAGTTGCTCAAGGAGAACAGCTACGAGCACATCCTCAAGAAGTACACCAACGCCCGGGACCTCATGGAGTGGTACGAGGGCGAACTGGCCCGCTTCAGTGAGCAGCTCCGCGAGAATCTGGAGGCCGGCAAGGAGGAGTTCTACCGCCAGGAGATGGAGCGTTTCCGCGCCGTCTTCCACAAGCCGGTGATCTACGCCTCCTGGGACTGGGAAGGCACCGTGTCCGACGCCATGCACCAGGCCGGCTTCTCCAGCTTCGAGGAGCAGGCCAAGGCCCTGGAGGCCCAGCGCAAGAAGAAGTGGTAGGCCGGCGACGGCAACGCGACAACGACAAGGGCGGTCCCGCGGGGCCGCCCTTTTTTTATGGAAAAGAAAACCCCCCGCTATGCGGGGGGTTCTGATATGGCGAAGCCGTTGATAATCCTAGAAATAGTCGCTCTCCGTGCTAGGAAGAAGTTGTCCCGACTTCAACCCATCACATAGGA
>Ga0209269_1000105_pt1 | contig 136830 bp, 101 predicted proteins | sample MTBAKMMethaMetaG_FD_187455 | JGI IMG/M metagenome (GOLD analysis project Ga0209269, IMG submission 187455) | Enrichment culture microbial communities from Arthur Kill intertidal strait, New Jersey, USA, that are MTBE-degrading - MTBE-AKM (Arthur... | ecosystem: Environmental > Aquatic > Marine...
GGTTTGATAATCCCGCCTGTACAGCATTACCGATACTCCGTCCCGGTTAGCACTCCCCGGAATTGTATCATCTTTATTACAGCATGTCAGAGAACTTCAGTAAATTTTCCCTAACTTCACGGCACAAACAAAGGACTCAAAGTACGCACAAAGGACACGAAGTATATTTTCCTAAATGACAGCACTTTCCGCGAGCGCTGAAGCTACTCAGCGGAGGCGCTGTGTCCTTCGTGGTTGATAATATTTCAATTAATGAGGCATCCCCCTACAGAACCTTTCTTTTAAATAATTCGGTGTGAACCACATTTCCATCCACATCAAAATGTTCAAATTTCAAAATGGCTTCGTTATTTTCACGAAAAACACTGCCTTTAAGAAAACCTCCCTTTACCCGTAAAAATCTGTGTTCAGGAAAGACATTAGCCTGGTTCCAGCCTCCTGCATGCTCATCGGATCCGGCACCACAACTAAATTCCCACAAGTTTGTTCCCTGTATATGTGTAACGTACTGCCAGTGCCTGTCACCATTGCAGATAAACGCATTATCAAACTGGTTTAAAAATGCACGGACTTCATCTCCCTCATGCTGGAATCCCTCATTGGCATGATTATCATTTTTATTTGGTCTGTCAGGACCAAGAATAGGGGTAGGTGTGATTAACACCCTGAATGTAGCATCAGATTCTGTCATAGTTTTAAACAACCATTCTTTTTGTTCCACGCCCCAGATTGATTTTCCCGGACCATCGGGGTCGGTGTTTATACTCCGGTAGTTCCGGCCTTCCACCAGCCATATTTGTAGATCCTTCCCCCACCTTATGGTTTTGTATGGCAGATCATTTGAAGGAAATTGTTCTTTATCGAATATTTCCAACCCGCGTTCAAAACTAACTGTGCCATATGTCATTCCCGGAAAAACATCATTTCTCAGAGCGTCATGGTCATCTTTCATAAAATAGGTGGTGATCTGAGTAAAAAATCTTCTCTGGTAGGGCAATGCAAACAAACGATCCCATTTGAAGCGCATAAGTTCTTCCGTCATGCAATATGGTTCTTCCTTATCATAATATTCCACATCTCCGGTGTGAACATAAAAATCAGGAAACATATGGAGCATGGCCTGATAGATCTTATGTCCGTTAACCGGATCATCGCGGCGGATAAAATCATGACAGGTCACTATACAAAATTCAGTGTTTTTAATGATATCTTCAGCCGGGGGAGTGCGGAATGTCCCTTTTATACTGTCAGATATAGCCGACTTTCTGTCTGCCCTTGCATACAGGGTAACCATATATTTAGTTCCGGGGTTCAATTCCGTCAGCCTCCATTGTCGGGTGAAATTCTTACCGGGATCAACCGGAAGCCATTCAGACTGAACTACATTTTGCATATCCTGCAATGGATAATACGTTAGCATTACCTCACCCGTCGTTCCCGGACATGCTCCCTCCATCTGATCCAGTGTATATCCTTCCGGTATCTGGGCTTTATAAATCAGTTCCTCATTCGCCAGGGTGTCCAGCTTCATTCTTTCTTCCACTGAGGGAATGATAAACTTCTGACCATCAACAAGCATATCGGGGTTTTGTGTCAACCGTGTCCAAATCACAATTGAGTTCTGATCTGCCCAGCCGTTACGAAAGCCGTTACCAAAAAAGGGGCCTTCAGTTTTTTTAGTTGAACAGGAAGTTATAATCAATCCTGTGAGCAAAAGGCTTGCTGCTGTGTGAATAAAAAATTTCTTTCTGATCATGATTTCGTTATTTGGGTTATTCGCTATTGGGTTATTGGGTTATTGGGTTATTGGGGTTATCACTTGATCCCGTGATCCCGTGATAGCGTGATCCCTAAATATCGTGATCCCTCAGCGGGCAAAGACATAACTTTGCCCCAACATAACAACCATTTATCCACGTATCCACGTAACCACTTAACCACGTATCCACGTATCCACGTAACCACTCTCCACTCATCCGCCCTATCCTACACCTCCTTCGTTATTACATAAGGCTTCCTGTATTTTCTTGTCAGCATCAGGTTTGCCGCATCATCATTGGCAAATTTCTCATAATCACCCATAAATGTAAGCGGCCTGCCCAGCCTGTAAGAGATGTTTGCCAGGTGAGGCAGTGCTGAGGAAAAGTGCCCCTCTTTAGTATCACAAAATAACTTACCGGGATCCCCTGATCTTATCGCATTTATAAGGTTGGCAGAATGATCTGAACTTTTATTGGGAGTCAGGAAAGTGGGATCCGACTGTCTTGCCGGTCCATGTATGGCTGAGCCTGCAAATGGTTCTGTCTCATTTTCATAATACGCCTTCCAGTCGCTTTTATCCAGCTCCATAAAACCTTTGGTACCATAAAAAATGTTACCTACACGTGTATTTAGGGATCCCTCCCTGTTGGATGCACGACCGCGGGTTTCGAATTCCAGAATTTTACCGTCAGCGTATTTGAAGAGGGAAGATTGAACATCAGGAGTTTCCTGGGAGCATTCTTCAGGTTTCCATCCAAAAATTCCTCCGGTTGAATACACTGAAACAGGGTGAACATTTTTATTTAACCCCCACCTTGCAAGGTCAAACTGATGGGGTCCCTGATTTCCTGTGTCGCCATTTCCTGTGTTCCAATGCCAGTGCCAGTTATAATGCACCTTTTTTTCATTGTAAGGTTGCCATGCAGCAGGTCCCAGCCACATATCGTAATGCAGTGTATCAGGAGGTGTACCATCGGGTGCAATACCAAAATTAGCCCGTGGTTTTAAACATAAGCCACGTGCCATATACACCTCCCCTATTCCGCCTTCGTGGAGAAACTTCATAGCTTCCTGCACCCATTTATCAGCACGGCTCTGAAAGCCAACCTGTACACAAACATTGTATTTTCTTGCCGCCTCAATCATTTTACGGCCTTCAAAAACACTATAACTACAAGGTTTTTCAACATAAACATGCTTACCCGCCTGGCAGGCCCAGATCGTACCTAATGCATGCCAGTGATTGGGAGTGGCAAACCATACCGCATCAATATTCTTATCCTCAAAGACCTTGCGCATATCCCATTCATTTTTCGGTTTTATACCCGATTCATCAAACACTACCTTATTGCCTGCTGCAAAAAACTTTTCATCAACATCGCATAAGGTTACCAGACTTACATTATCCCCTTTGAGGCTGAGGACATCCCTGATCAATCCCTTCCCTCTTCCTCCAATACCTATCATTGCTACATTTACACGATTATTTGCCCCCATGATGGCTCCATACGAACGGGCACTGAAACCCATGCCCCCAATAGCTATGCCGGCGGTTCCGGCCATGCTTTTTTTAATAAAATCTCTGCGTTTTACCATGATTTTTTTATTATTTATTTTGCACTAAAAAGTTCAAATTCCCTGTCGAGTTGTTCCTTATTCCTGGTTCCCTCATAGACAATCATCCTGAATTTAAACAAAGCTGATTCCCCGGGTTGAAGGGATAATGAACTGTACTGCGGATTCTCAATTCCTGTGCCCTTTTGAAAATCAAACTGACCCAAAGGATTTGCAGCAAAACAGCCATATGATCTTGCATGCCAGTAGGTTGGATAATTTACACTCTGCGGATGGTGAAATAATACAATCCCAATATTCTTTCCGTCTTTGTTTCCTTCCAGCCGCACCCAGGATGAGCGTCTTCCCCAGATATTCTTTTCTGTCCTGTTTCCTTCTGCATTCAGATATTCGCCTGTACTTTTAAATAGTGTGCCATTTGCGTTTTCTGCCAGCCAGTCGGCAACACGTATAGCGAACATTCCCTCCTTGGTATCCTCAAAGCTTACCACTGTATCAACGGGTGTAAGGTTAATGGTGAAATCAATGACATATTCATTTTCCCTAACAATAAAATCCATTACCCTGTGCTCTTCCATGAGAGGTTTACTGAACCGGTCAATCCACAGGTTTACCGAAGTGAGACTGCCTTTGTCTTTGCCACCAGACATGCTTACTACTCTGTCGTGTTTAATAAAAGGTATTATCTGACCTTCCGGCAACGGGGTCCTGGTTCTGTGCCTGTTTGCCCAGTAGTCATTACCATTGACTTCATTCTTGCTTCCGTAAGTGAAATATAATCCGGTATGATGCGGATGGTCTGAGCTTTCCCCTTCTACTTCTTTAAAAGGAGACCACCGGGTAACAACTTCCCCGGAAGGGGAGTGAACAGGGTAAAGGCATGGTTTTGGCAGATCATCCCTTATAATATAACTGGTAATAAGCTTATCACCAGCCATAACATCAATCCTGTCTTCATGCTGAATAAATTCAACGGTTGTGCCTGTTTTGCAACTGAGGAAAAAAGGGAATAGCCCTAAGGCCAGATAAACTAAACTGATTTTTTTCATATCCTTAATTTTAAATATAATTTATACAGGCTTCGAAGATAATAGAATCTTTAATAATGTATTATAATATATTATTAGACGAGGTTTTTTAATACGGAGGGTGACATATTGCACTATTATATTTCACTATACAATGTCGACAATTGAATATCACTGTGTCCATTTTCTATACGGGAAATAAAACTTTTTCTCGTACCTGTCTTTCTTGCAAGTTGTTCCTGGGTCATTTTGGCATGCTTTCTTTCATCCCTTAATATCTCACCAATCGCAAAGGCTTTTGCCTTAATCTCAAAATCAGTCCTGTTCTTTGTACCAATTTTACCGTATCTTTGGTCCGACAGGGGCGAGTGGCTGAACTAAGGAAATGTTTTGTAGATTTCCTTTCGGTTAGCGACAATAATAAATCGAAAAGTATTCTCGGAAATTTTTTCAAATCCAAGTCTGTACTCTCCAATTCTTAATCTATAGTAGAATTTATATCCAATAAGTTTTTTAACATTCGTTAAATCCGTCAAAGATTTAGCATTTTCAAAATCAATAATTACCTTTTCGATCTTTTGAAATAGAGATTTATTCCTGATTTTATCAAGAGATTTTTCAAATGATTTATCAAACTCAATTATCATTTGCCTTTTAATTTTCCCATAATAGATTCACGACTGACAGTCTTTCCGGTTTTAACCGAGTCCATCAAGGAACCTAGCGCAAAATCTTCATATTGATCATCAGCAAGGCTCAAAACATTTCCGCCCAGTTGTTTTGCGAGATCTGAAAGAATCTTATTACTTTTTTTGTCGGCTTTAATAATAATCGCTCCCATAATATTATTTTTTTTCAAAGATACAAAATTTCTCATTATACCGGTCAGTCGAGCCCTTGGCGGCAACGTGTTTATATGCACTACAAAGTTTCGCTTTTTACTCCTCTCAGGTGGGATTATTGACGAAACATGTTTCGCATTATTTTATAAATTTAAACACTTTCTATAAAACTCCAAAAGACCGGCTGCATTTTCTCCAACCTCCTCCCTTTGATCTTTTCTCCGTAACTGTTACCTTTACAGAAAAAAATATCATGATCGTTACCTGTGTTTATGTACATGTAAAACCTGATGGCATACAGTCGTTTATTGATGCCACAACGGCTAATCACCATGAGTCTGTTAAGGAGCCCGGAAACCTGCGCTTTGATCTCATCCGGCAGGCCAATGATCCCTGCCGTTTCATGATATATGAAGCGTATGAATCGGAAGAAGCATCTGCTGCACATAAAAACACCCCGCATTACCTGAAATGGAGAGATGCGGTCAGTGAGCTTATGGCAGAACCACGGCAGGGAGTAAAGTATGAAATAATAGAACCGAAAAACCCGGCAGCATGGTAAAAGCTTTTCATTTCTCCTGCGTACCTTCCATCCGTTTCAAACCGGGTGCACTCGCCGATTTACCTGCTGTGATTAAAAATTATGGCACAAGGGTTGCCCTGGTGACCGGAAAAGATTCTTTCGATCATACCCCATCCTCCGCGAAACTTCTTTCCGCCTTTGACACACACGGAATAACACACACCAGGATAATCATCTCCGGCGAACCGTCACCTGATGTGATCGACCAGGCAACCGGTGCCCTGAATGAAAAAAGTATTGATGCTGTTGTTGCCATCGGCGGTGGAAGCGTCCTGGATGCAGGCAAGGCGGTCTCAGCCATGTACCACATTCCCGGATCCGTTAAAGAATACCTTGAAGGGGTTGGCACCAAAACACATCCCGGAACTAAACTGCCTTTTATTGCTATTCCCACTACCTCAGGTACAGGCAGCGAAGCAACCAATAATTCCGTGATCTCCGAAACAGGAAAAAACGGGTTTAAAAGATCCCTCAGGCACCCGAATTTTATTCCCGATGTGGCGTTAGTTGACCCTGAACTGACCCTCTTATGTCCGCCCGATATTACCGCTGCCAGCGGAATGGACTGTTTTACACAGCTTACGGAAGCATTCCTGTCGGATAGATCAGGTAATTTCACCGATGCCCTGGCAATAGAAGGATTAAAGGAAGTAAAAACATCTCTTCAAACAGCTTATCTGAAAGGTGATGATCTGAATGCCAGAGCAGGCATGTCTTTTGCCGCACTGGTATCAGGTATATGCCTGGCTAACGCCGGACTGGGAACAGTTCACGGCTTTGCCTCTGCAATCGGGGGAATGTTCAATATCCCTCACGGACTGGTTTGCGGGAAACTGATGGCTCCGGCAAATGAGATCAGCGTGAGGGAACTTAGAGAACAAAAGGGAGATACTGATGCCCTGATTAAATATACACGGTTGGGCAGGATATTTCTCAACGAACAGAATAAATCAGATGATTTTTATATTGACGGGTTCATCTCATACCTCCAACAGATGTCTGATTTCTTCAGCTTACCCGGATTCAACCAATACGGGATCAATGAAGAGGATATTGAATCCCTCTGCGAAATCACCGAAAATAAAAATAATCCGGTGAAATTATCAAAAGAAAACATGGCTGAGATTCTCCGCCAGGTACTCTGAAACCTCCATGATTGTGGCAAACCCAACTTAGCAAAGTGATCTCACGAGCGAAGTTTTTAACTGCCTGAAACCCCCATGCACTATCGTTCATAAAAGAGCATGAATAATTGCATAGTTGTAAATATCTGTTACATCTCATCTCAGAAAATTCATACTTTTTACTTTAACAAATCTTTAACAGTGCTGCTTTTTATGATCTCTTACATAAAAAAATAATATATATTACTGATTACCAGGCACTTTTGTTCTTTCTTTCCGATAACTACCTGTTCCATTGCAGAACTTCTTTATAATTTATGAATCAACAGCTCATCTGGTATTATTCAGGCGACTATTTTTGTACAACTTTTTTATTTAGCATGATATTTGACAGAAAGCACATGTAATTTAAAATAATACAATATGAAAAGCATTCTCTTTGGAATCACATTCTTCGCATTTTATCTGCATTTCAATTTATCAGCCCAGGAACCTACAAGGTGGAGAGGGCCTGAAGGCAATGGCGTGTACAATGAAACAGGACTGTTAAAAAAGTGGCCGCAAAACGGGCCTGAGATTATCTGGTCATTTGACCAGCTAGGCGAAGGGCATTCTTCCCCCGCTATCTCCGGAGGAAATATCTACCTGCCAACAATGATAAATGGCACAGGATACATATACAAACTGAGCATGAATGGAAAATTAGTCTGGAAGGCTGAATATGGCCCTGAATTTACCGACAGCTACCCGGGGTCCCGTGCCACCGCTACCATTGCCGGAGACTTGCTGTATATGCTGAGCGGAATGGGAACTCTCGTTTGCATGAACACATCAGACGGTAAGATCGTCTGGAAGAAAGACCTTTTTACTGACTTTGACGGGAGGAATATCCGATGGGGACTTAATGAAACAGTATTGGTTGACGGAGACAAACTCTTTTGCACCCCCGGTGGAAAAAAACATAATGTTATTGCATTAAACCGTCACACGGGGGAACTCCTGTGGGCATCAGCCGGTAAGGGGGAAATGTCAGCCTATTGTTCTCCCCTGTTAATCAAACTCCCTGCAATATCTATTCTGGTTACTCATTCCGAATCCAATATCATGGGAATAGATGCAGGCAACGGCAGGCTGCTATGGTCTTCCAACTGGCCCAATCAATGGTCGGTACATGCCAACACTCCCCTGTATGAGGATGGTCTATTGTTTTGCTTTAGCGGCTATGGTCAGGGTGCAGTGATGCTGAAACTTAATGACGGCGGAAGTTCGATAACAAAGCTGTGGGACAGCAAATCCTTTGACAACAGGATCGGGGGAGCGGTAATGGTGAATGGATATATTTACGGATCAGGAGATAAAGACAGATCATGGCAGTGCCTGAAACGGGATACAGGGGAAAGCATGTATTCATCCACTGAAATAGCCAAAGGTGTTGTAATTTATGCCGACAATATGCTGTACTGTTATAGCGAGCGGGGAGAACTGGCTTTAGTAAAAGCGGATCCTTCCGGGTTTGATGTGGTAAGCAAAACCATGGTAACCAAAGGGTCAGGCCAGCACTGGGCACATCCGGTTATCCATGACGGAATTCTCCTGCTTCACCATGGTTCCTCTCTGATAGCATATAAAATAAAATAATCCTGACGAATATTATAATAGCTCGTTGTACTTTCATATTGCGCCGATAATGTGTATTTTAACAATTCAGGTTTTTATTACTCATATTGTTATTAATCAGCACTTTGCGCCTTTGCCTTTTTTTTTAATTTTAACGAACAATTGTTATGATTGACACAATAAAAAAACTTTTACTTTCCACCTGTTTAACTACTGTCACTCTTTTGACTTTCAGCCAGGAAAAGATTTCACAATGGCGCGGTGAGCATCGTGATGGCAGCTATCCCGACATCAACCTGAAAACATCCTGGCCGGAAGGCGGCCCTGCACTCATAATGCAGCTCGATGGCATTGGATTGGGACATTCATCCCCCGTCATCTATAAAGATCATATTTACATCACCGGTAAAAAGGACAGTCTGGATGTATTAACAGCCTTTGATATAAAAGGGAAACGCCTGTGGGAAGTACCATACGGTAAAGGATGGTATGCTTCCTATCCCGACAGCAGGAATACACCCACAATAGAAAACGACAGAATATATCTCTCATCAGGAATGGGTGAAGTGGTCTGTATAAATGCAGTAAATGGGAATGTTATCTGGAGAAAAGACCCCCATTCTGAATTTAAAGGAGTATATGGCACATGGGGAATGGCTGAATCCATATTACTTACGGACAATGGCGTGATAAGCAGTGTGGGAGGTAAAGATGCTTCCGTTGTGGCGCTGAAAAAGGAAAATGGAGACTTACTGTGGAAAACACCTCCTACCGGCGACAGACGTACTTATGTTTCCCCTTTGATGATTGAAAGAAACGGACAAAAGATAATTCTGAGTGTGTTGTCGGATCATATTCTCGGGATAAACCCTGATAACGGGGAAATATTATGGAAATTCAACCTGCTGAAGGATATTGGTGACACAGGAGGAAGACGCCGCAGAAATTACACAAACACACCGCTGTATAAAGACGGCGAAATATTCTTTACAAGCGGCTACAATGAACCGGCGGTCATGCTTTCCCTGTCACCCGATGGCCGTTCAGTTTCAATGAAATGGAAAAACGATGTCCTTGACACTCATCATGGCGGTGTTGTGGAAGTAAATGGTTACATTTACGGTTCAAACTGGCATTCCAATTCGCATGGTAACTGGGTCTGTATTGAGTGGGAAACAGGAAAGGTGATGTATGAGACGGAATGGCATAATAAAGGACAGATCATTTATGCCGACGGCCATCTGTATTGTAAAGAAGAAGGAAACGGGAATATTGCCCTTGCAGAGGCCTCCCCGTCAGGATTTAATATTAAGGGCACCTTCTGGCTGGAAAACAGACAGAGACCTTTCTGGTCTCATCCTGTTATACATGATGGACAACTGTATGTCCGCCACGGCGAGGAACTGCTGGTTTATGATATAAAAAAGTGAGTTTGTTATAACAATAGTTCGTTAAACTTTTTTATTGCGTTGATAATGAATATTTTAACAATTCAGGTGTAAATTACCTATATTGTTGATATACAATATATTGCGCCTTTGCGCCTTCGCGTTTTATTTTAATTTAACGAACTGTTGTTATAAAGTACAAAACTTACTTTTTACTTTACGAAGTGGACTTAAAAATTAAAACATAGCCAAACATAAGTTGAACAAAAACTCCTGTGTCCAAAAAATTGAATTTCAGGGCAGATAATATTATCCGTACCGGTCTTGTCATCATGGGAATAGCTGCCCTGTCGTGGTGGTTATTATATGATCCGGTATATACCCTTACCCCCAGCCTTCCGGGAATGGATCAACGGGGTGAAGGTGCCGCCACTGAAAAAGAAGTGAATATTGGCGAGTTTTTCACCTCATTCACAAGCTTTGAATCAACCCTTAAGGAAACCTGGCCCCGGTTCAGGGGTGCTGATTTCGACAACATCAGTAAATCACCTGTCAGGCTTCTGGATAACTTTAATTCAAAACCACCGGAGATTGTATGGTCGGTGGAAACAGGAGAAGGGCATGCCGGTGCAGCCATTTACCAGGGGAAGGTGTACTTCATTGATTATGATGAGGATATACGCGCAGATATGCTTCGGTGCTTTTCCCTGGAAAAGGGCACTGAAATATGGAGGCGGTGGTATAAGGTCAATGTGAAAAGAAATCACGGCATGTCAAGGACTGTTCCCGCGATAACAGATAAATACATTGTCACCATAGGCCCACGGTCACACGTAATGTGCGTGAAACGGGAAAGCGGTGAATTCCTCTGGGGAATAGATGTAGAAAGAACTTATGCCACCGAAATCCCTTTATGGTACACCGGCCAATGCCCCCTGATATTTAACGATAAAGCCATCATCGCCACAGGCGGCAAGGCGTTGCTGATAGCTGTTGACTGCGCCACAGGTGAATTACTGTGGGAAACTCCAAATGAAAAAGGCTGGAAAATGTCGCATTCCTCCATTATGCTTTATGAATACAGGGGAAAGAAAATGTTTGTCTATGTTGCCAATGGCGGTGTATGCGGTATTTCTGCCGAAGGGCCGGATGAAGGTAAGATATTATGGGAAACATCTGAATTTAATCACAAAGTGATCGCTCCCTCTCCTGTTTGCATGCCCGATGGGAAAATATTCATCAGTGCAGGCTATGGCTCAGGGAGCATGATGCTTCAACTGCACGAAAATGATGGCCGCTTCACGGTAACCGTCCTGCAGGTTTATCCCCCCAGGGATGGCCTCGCCAGTGAACAGCAGACCCCGTTGTTTTACCAGGGGCACCTCTTTGGCATTGAACCCAAAGACGCAGGAGCACTGAGAAACCAGCTGGTATGCTACCATCCCTCCGATGTGACTAGAGTGGTTTGGTCGAGCGGGCCGACAGCCAGGTTCGGACTCGGCCCCTATATCATCGCCGATAATAAAATGTATATTCTCAGTGATGACGGAACGTTTACCATCGTCAAACCCGATATAAACAGATACATACAATCCGGCCAGGTTAAACTCTTCGACGGTCACGATGCATGGGGACCCTTTGCTGTTGCAGACGGATACATGGTACTGAGGGACTCAAAGAACCTGCTCTGCCTTGACCTCAGGGCAAAATGATTAATAATACCGGTGGATTAGAAACTCACCTGATATTACACAGGGTTATTCCGGAAATATTAAATTTTATTCATCAATTTTTACTCTTAACTTTACAGTAAAAATTTCTCCCTGATGCTGATCGCTTGTAATGTCCGCCTCCTAAAAAAAAACAAACTCGATGGAATAGGGTGGTTCACCCATGAAAGTTTAAAAAGGATCACGCAAAATCATCCGGAACATGAATTCCTGTTTATTTCCGATCATCCCCTGGACAGCGAATTTATCTATAGCGGGAATATCAGGCAGGTTGTAATCCCTCCTCCTGCCCGTCATCCCTTCCTCTGGTATATATGGCTGGAATGGTCACTACCCCGCATACTGAAAAAATATAAGCCTGATGTTTTTCTTTCACCCGACGGTTTTCTTTCCCTTTCCTCCAACATTCCGTCACTTCCGGTTATACACGATATAAATTTCCATCATCGTCCCATTGACCTTCCCTTTTTTAACCGGTTCTATTACCGGTATTTCTTCCCCCGTTTCGCGGAAAAAGCAGATCTAATTGCTACTGTTTCAGAATTCTCCAAACATGACATAGCTCAAAGTTATGGTATACACAAAGATAAAATCCATGTGGTTTATAACGGCGTACATAAACTTTACAGGCCACTGGACAACGATGAAAAAGAAAAAACCCGTAAGCTTTTCAGTAACGGATGCCCTTATTTTGTTTTCATCGGCACACTTCACCCGAGAAAAAACATTATTAACCTGCTGAAGGCATTTGACACATTCAGAAGTTCAGTCACTGGTATTAAACTTATCATTGTCGGCGACAGGATGTTTAAAACCGGAGAAATAACAACCACATGGAAGGGTATGAAACACCGGGCAGACGTGATCTTTACAGGGCGACATGAACCCTCTACCCTTCATAAGATACTGGGAGCTGCTGAGGCTCTTGCTTACTTCCCTTACTATGAGGGTTTTGGAATTCCTCTTGTGGAAGCTATGTACAGTGAAGTCCCGATTCTAGCATCCAATGTAACCTCAATTCCGGAAGTGGCAGGAAAGGCAGCCGTTTATGCCGGCCCCGATAACATAAAAGCGATGGCAGAACTGATGCATCGTATCGTAATGGAAAAAGATTTGAGAAATAAACTTATAAACGAAGGAAGGATCCAAAGGCAGCAATTCAGCTGGGATAAAACGGCTGACGCCCTGTGGGAGGTGATAGTAAAAACAGTTAATGCAACCGGCAGATGCTGAAAAATTATGTTCTTCCCGGAATAATTGTTGCCGGATGTGATGAAGCCGGAAGAGGCTGTCTGGCGGGACCTGTCTTTGCTGCAGCAGTGGTTCTTCCTGAGGATTATTCGCATCCCCTCCTTAATGATTCCAAGCAGTTAACGGAAAGACAAAGAAACAGGCTTAGAGAGGAAATTGAGAGGGAAGCTGCGGATTATGGAACAGGAATGGCCGATCCTGCTGAAATTGACAGCCTGAATATCGCAAATGCATCATATCTTGCCGTACACAGGGCAATTGAAAAGCTCAGAAGCCTACCCGGACATATTCTTATGGATGGGAACCGTTTTGCCCCATACCGGCATATTCCCTATACCTGCGTGGTAAAGGGAGACGCCACCTGGCTGAACATCGCCGCCGCCTCTGTACTGGCAAAAACATACCGTGATGACTATATGCTGACTCTTCATACGGAATTCACTGAATACGGATGGGACAGGAACAAGGGTTACCCTACACTTCAACACCGCAAGGCCATTATCATGCACGGGCTTACCCCGCACCACAGAAAAACCTTCAGGCAGGTGAACGGACAGCTGGAATTGCCATTCGATAAGCGTATTGGGGAGGTCTCATAAGTTAGAATTTCTTCAACCACGAAGGACACGAAGGACACTAAGTATATCTCAATGACTGATAATCCTTTGTGTTATCCTTTGTGTCCTTCGTGGTTAAATATTTTTGCATTTAGACAACTTCATGATCACAAAAAAAATTCATATTCGGCATAATAATTTTTATGATAATGATTAATGAATGATTAAATTTACCTGATCAACAAAAGGAAAATCTTTGACTGAAATTCATACATCCCGCAAAATATGACCGACATACTCCTGATTATCGTCTGTGCCCTGATTTTAACAACCATCATTCTGGTGATCCTTTTCAGGCAAAAGGGTAGTGCGGGGAACGGGATATCCGACAGTAAGCTGAATGATCTTATGGTCGTCCTGTCCCGCATAGAATCGGGCATTAAGGAAGATTTCAGGATAAACAGGGAAGAAAGCTCCAGAATGAACAAGGAAAACAGGGATGAGCTTTCTGCCAGTATGCGGTTATTTTCTGAGAACAATACCACTGCCCTGGATAAAATAGGCAAAGACCTTCAGCAAAACCTGAAGGAACTGACCCTTCAGGCGAAAAAAGACAGTTCAGAAATGCGGGATTCAATGGTAAAATCCGTTAAGGAATTCCAGGAGGCATTTGATAAAAACGTTAAATCCTTCAACGACCTTCAGAGGGAAAAATTTGCGCAACTGGAAGAAAAACAGAATAAGCTGGTGGAAAGCACGGAGAAGAAGCTGGAGCAGATGCGGGAAACAGTGGATGAGAAACTGCAGAAAACCCTTAATGAGCGGCTGGGACAATCCTTTGAAACGGTAGAGAAACAGTTGCAGGCGGTACAGGAGGGGTTGGGAGAGATGAAGACCCTGGCGCAGGATGTGGGTGGATTAAAAAAGGTTCTGAGTAATGTAAAGATGCGCGGAGGCATAGGGGAAGTGCAGCTTTCCATGTTGCTTGAACAGATCCTTGCCCCCGACCAGTATGAGGAAAATGTTAAAACCAAACAGGGAAGCACGGAGGTTGTGGAGTTTGCCCTGAAACTTCCGGGGAAAGACGATGCCAGATCTGTTGTATGGCTGCCTATTGACGCCAAGTTTCCCAAAGATGTTTATGAACAGTTACAATCGGCCTATGATGCCGGTGAAATCCCACAGATAGAGATCGCCCAGAAAAACCTGGAAATGACGATCAGGAAAATGGCTAAGGATATTCATGAGAAATATATTGATCCTCCCGGAACTACTGACTTCGGCATAATGTTCCTTCCCTTTGAGGGTATATATGCTGAGGTGGTAAGAAAAGCGAGCCTGCTGGAGGATCTGCATAAGAAATACCGTATAGTGGTCACCGGGCCGACAACACTGGCGGCCATTCTCAACAGTCTGCAGATGGGATTCCGCACCCTGGCCATACAGAAGCGCAGCAGCGAGGTGTGGAATGTGCTGGCAGCAGTGAAGAAAGAGTTTGAAAACTTCAGTGGAATGCTCGGTAAAGCGCAGAATAATATTCAGACCGGACTGAACCAGCTGGATGATGTCATGGGCAAACGCACACGTGCCATACAACGTAAGTTAAGAGGTGTGGAAGCTCTGGGCGAGCCCGAGGCAAAGCTGGTATTGCCTGAGGTAAACGACGGGGAGGTATTTGAGGATGAGGAGAGCGATAATTATGAAAAAGAATAAAATTCCTTTTGTCAATACAAATATCTGACTTATATTTGCATCCGCTTTTGGGAGCTTAGCTCAGTTGGTTCAGAGCGTCTGCCTTACAAGCAGAGGGTCGCTGGTTCGAATCCAGCAGTTCCCACAAAATAAGCCCCAATATTTGTTTTATTGGGGTTTATTTTTTTTTATATGTATTACGTTTATATTGTTTATTCGCAGAAACTACAAGGTCTTTTTGTTTTGCTGAATTAATCCCTGATCCTCAAAAATATTTTATTCTAATGCTGATTTTTTCTCTGTATTGCCATTAACAGAGATAAATTGATATGAACAATGGCTGATAAATTTCAAAATAAATACCGGATACCATTCAAACAACACCCAATCCCTGATACACTTCACAGAATACCCATTTCGCATATTGAAGCTGTATCTGAAAACTTCATCTGAGTCGCTGTACAGGACACGATTCCACGCGAGATGTGTGATGTACATTGTAGAACTCCAGAATCTGGTGCCTAGTCCAATTGCTTCGAATCCGCCGGCTTCGAAACGGAACCCCGCCGGTAAGGCTGTGAATCCTGATTTAAATTAATTTATCCTATTACAATAATTCGTTAAACTTTTATATTGCGTTGATAATGAATATTTTAACAATCCGAAAATAAATTACCCATATTGTTGATATACAACATATTGCGCCTTTGCGCCTTTGCGTTTTATTTTAATTTAACGAACTGTTACTATTAAACATGCAAACAATTATTACATCCCTTAAAAACTCGCTTAATGAACCTCTAAAGAATGATTTTTAATAAACGGAGAGATTTTTATTTTTTTTCTCCCCTATATAAAAAATAATCGTTCATTTTCTTTTCTTTGTATTGAAAAATTAATCCGATACAATTTTAAATTTACATAACTTTTTTTGGAGGCTTTTATAATATGAATTTACCGGATCAGGATTTAGGTGTAATAGCCTACGGGCTCAAAACAGGGATCATCACATCAGACGATAATATCATTGAAGTGATTAAAAGAACTATCGGAAAAAATCCAGATACTATCAGAGATAATGATATTTTATGTGTTACGGAATCAGTGGTGGCCATAACCCAGAAAAATATTGTTCAGCTGGAAGATGTTTCGCTCCTGATAAGAGCTAAATTAAACCTGAGAACAAACTCAACCATTGGGCTTATTCACCCCATCCTTTCAAGAAACCGCTTTTCCATGCTCCTGAAAGCTATTGCCAAAGCTGTCCCTGATGGGAAAGTGCTCATCCAGTTAAAGTTCCCCTGCGATGAACAGGGAAATCCGGTTATTACAAAAGATACTCTGAAAAAATTAAACAAATGTTTTAATGATGTAATTACCACGGACGAACTTGGAAAAAACAGGCTGTTACATCCGGAAACCGGAATGGACTATATCGATTTTTATGAAAAAATTGTTTCGGAAATTGGTTGTTCCGTGGAAATATACCTGGCCAATACGGCCGAACCCATGGTAAATAAAAAACCCGATGGCATTATTGTCAGCAATGTCCATGACAGGTATGATCTGCTGGCAGAAATTAAGGAAGCAGGATTTAACAACGTCATCACTTTACAAGATATCTGTTCAGACCCCGGGAAGCCGGTTTATTCGGAATTCGGTCTCCTGGGCTCAAATATCCTGGACCCGGTTAATGAACAATTGAAATTATGTCCCAGAGATCCGGATCAGGCTTGTGAAGAGATCCGGCAGATGATCCGGAAGGAATTCAATAAAAATATTGAAGTGATCATTTACGGTGATGGTGCTTATAAAGACCCGGAATCAGGGATATTCGAACTGGCCGATCCTGTGTCATGCTTCGGCTGCACGCGGGGGATAAAAAACAGAAACAGGATCGGTGTCAAAACCAAGTACCTGATGCAGAAACTTTATAACGAAGGCAGGTCAAGGGAAGAAATTGAAAGGATCATTGAAGAAGAAGCAAAAATGTTTGTTGAAAAACAGGAAAAAAACGGATTCAGCGCCCAGGGAACAACACCCAGAAAGATTGAAAACCTTGTTTCTTCACTCGCCGACCTGGTATCGGGAAGCGGAGATGCGAACACACCTCTTATCGTCATACATGGATTTATATAGTGAAAAAATAAAACTGTTTCTATTAAAATATTACAAAATACTTTGTGTTCCTTCGTGCCATCCTTTGCGTCCTTTGTGGTTAACTGATTAATGGTTAAACCACTAAGGTACACAAAGGATAACACGAAGGAAGACAAAGCAGTTTTCTCTCACATATATAAATTAATATTAATATTGTTAAAAACATAATAAAAAAATGATCATGGCACAACAAAATCTTATTTACCGCGGTAAGTCGAAAGACGTTTATGAAATCACAGAAGGCCCCTATGCAGGCAAGTATAAACTTGTATATACCGATAAGGCCACAGGCTATATGGAAAACGGGAAACCTGTTTTCGATCCCGGGTATGACGTTGTTGTGGGTGAGATCCCCGGGAAAGGTGCCATTGCATGCAGGTTTGCCACCCATTTTTTCAAACTTCTGCAAAAACACGGGATCCCTTCCCATTATATTGATACACTCAATGATAATGAAATGATCGTAGAACCGGCCATACCACTGAGTATGCCGGCAGAATCACCGGAGTTCGCCGGATCTGAACCGCTTATGAACCTTGAATTTACCTGGAGGAATAATGCAACCGGAAGCTTCTGGAGAAGGTACCCTTTTGTACAACCCTGTAAAAATCTGCATAAGGTGGTGGAAGCATGGACCAAAGGTGATACAGATATTCTTATAACTCTGGAAGCTGTTGAAGCTGCAGGCGCCATGACAAAAGACGAGATAAACCATAGTGTGGAACATGTTAAAAACATTGCCGACATAGTATCCCGGGAATTTGAATCCAAAGGCCTTCATGTAATTGACGGGAAATTCGAACTAGGAAGGTTGAAATATGGCGATGGTAAAATCGTTATCATTGATGAAATATCTCCCGACGTGCTCCGCGTTTGCAGAGGATATTCCCCCGATAAAAACGGAAATTGCAAAGTCTATGGCGAATGTACCGTTACTAATTATTCCAACGGAAAGAGAACTATTAAAAACAAAAACCAGGTTAAAGCAGCTGACTTTATTAATATCTTTTTATAAGTCGATAATTCAATGTTTTTTATATTGAGCTGATAATGAATATTTTAATAATTCACACTTGAATTACTCATGTTGTTAATAATCAACATATCGCGCCTTTGCGCCTTTGCGTTTTATTTTAATTTAACGAACTATTGTTATAAAAAATGCATTCTATTATTAAACAGCTCCGGAAAGACCTCGAAAAGAACAGTGATGAAAAAACCAGGAGATCAGGTCAGAACTTCTTTAAGGAGAATGTTAAGATCCTTGGCGTAAAAACGGCTGTTGTAAGTAAGATTGGAAAGGATTATTATAAATTGATAAAAGACCTTCCAAAAAGCGACATTTTAAACTTATGCGAAGAACTATGGCAATCAGGATATATGGAAGAATCCTTTATAGCCTGCAACTGGTCATACTACCTGCATAAAACCTATAAACCGGAAGACTTCGGTATTTTTGAACAATGGGTTCATTCCTATATTTCAAACTGGGCATCCTGTGATACGTTATGCAACCATACCGTCGGGGAGTTTCTTGAGATGTATCCGGAGTACATACCCCGGCTGAAAAAATGGGCGGTATCAGAGAATCTGTGGGTCCGCCGTGCTTCTGCCGTTTCACTTATTGTTCCGGCAAGAAAAGGTAAATTCCTGAAAGATATATTCGAAATATCCGATATTTTGCTGCATGACAAAGAAGACCTTGTGCAGAAAGGCTATGGCTGGATGTTGAAAGTCGCCGGCCATACACATCAGCATGAAGTATTTGATTTTGTAATGCAGCGAAAAGCTACCATGCCACGAACGGCTTTACGTTATGCGATAGAAAAGTTGCCCCCTGAAATGAAAGTTAATGCAATGGCAAAATAAGCCGGGATAAAATTATCCTAATTAAATATTGTCACAGGAACTCTTTATTGCCAAACAATGAGGGGAACTTCAGCGAGCTAACTATGGCAAAACTTTTGACTTAGATTAGCTTGATTTCGTTTGGGTAAGAGTAGTAGTTAATCAGAATTAAGAACACTAATTTCAAAAAAAATGATATCCAGGACAAACTCTGACCCGGTTGCAGCTGCAAATCAGAAACACCCTTTTATCGAAATTAGTAAGGTAAAAACCCGGGGAATATTTGTTTTCCTATTCTTACTCTTAATAACCCCCTGCATACTGGTATTTTCTCAAACGGAAGGGTCCGGGAATAATAACAGAAATAGAATTTATGCCGAACTTTATATAGTAAGACATGACTTCAGCGATGGATTTATATCCTTTAATTATGAGCGCAACTTCGGAAGAAGAAATAATAATTTTTTACGAATAGGGATATATCCGGATTTTGAAAGCACTGTTTCATTTCCTGTCACTTTAACAAGAATAACCCACCCGTCAGGTGATCATCACTTTGAATACGGTGCCGGAATAGCTTTCAGGGTAGAATCTTTTGAAGGAAATATATATAAAGATGTTCCGGCAATTATATTCCCTCTCATGTACAGGTATCAAAAATCCCAGGGCTTTATTTTTCGCGGAGGACTGAATGTCTTTGTCAGCTGGCCAACCATCCCCTCCCCTTCTATAAGTATGGGTTATCAGTTTTGATTTTTTATATGGAAATAATGTCAAATCGCTTCAATCCTAATAATCTTCAGGCATTACATTTGTCACCTTTATCAATATCATTTCAATCTTTCAGTTTTTTTGCCCGGATTATTAACATCAGATAAAAAACAGATAACATTCTACAGGTTCAATAATTATATCGTACTTTTGGGTTTTTGTTTTTACGTTTTTTCTCACTGCTATTTTACTAAATTATCCGGTTACCAATAATGGTTTTTGACGTTGCGTTATTTTTTGCGCCTTTGCGCCTTCGCGTTTTATTTTAATTTAACGAACTATTAAATGATACTTTTTGAAAAATTCATACTCCGTTACAGAGCAAACAATTATAAAAACAAATATGACAAGGGGGGAATAGCCTATTTAACCTCTGTAATAAAAGAAGGACAAACAATTATCGATGTCGGAGCGCATAAGGCAGGCTATACTTACTGGATGTTAAAGAAGCTGAAAAAGACAGGCAGAATCTTTAGTATTGAACCTCAACAAATTCTTTATCAATATATTAAAAAGCTAAAGCATTTACTTAACTGGGAAAATGTAACCGTAGAGAACATTGCTTTTTCAGACAGGGAAGGAACTGCAAAACTTTATATCCCGGTATCAAAAAAGGGAAAGGTTTCATCCCCTGAAGCAACCATTTTTGAAAATAAAGGTCTTCAATCGAACTGTTTTATAGAAGAAGTTAAGACTGAAACCCTGGATTCTTTCTGTTCCAGGAATAATATTAAACCCGACTTTCTCAAAATTGATGTAGAGGGAAACGAGTTAAAGGTTTTACAAGGCGGTATACATATACTAAAAACCTGCAGGCCTAAAATAATGATGGAAATCGAATCCCGGCATACAGGACAGGAAAGGGCTGCTGAAACTTTAAAATTCATGGAGACCATGGGATATTCCGGACATTTTATCTGTGGGCCGGAGCGAATTCCCATAGCATTGTTTTCCTTTGATAAACATCAGAATATAAATGACATGAAGATGTACTGCAATAATTTCACTTTTGAATACAATGATGTCCGGTAAAAATGATGAGATTATTTCGTTGAGCTTGCTGAAGATAATTTCACCTTTAAAAAAATTTTTTACCTGATAATAGTGTTTTAACCTTAATAGCTACTCAAAAAGGATTATTGCTTTCCCTCTCCTATTTAGTCTGGAACAGATGCACATCATGCTGCGGGAATGGAATTGAAATTCCCCTGTTATCAAATTCCTTCTTAACCTTTTCATTTACAGAGAAGAATACATCCCAGAAATCGGGGGTGTTGACAAATGCACGGGTTACCAGGTTGACCGAACTGTCGCCCAGTGAAATAAGTCCCACAAAGGGTTGGGGATCCGACAGTATTCTTTCATCAGAATTCAGCATCTCAAAAATAATTTCCCTTGCTTTGTCAATATTGTCAGAATAGCTGATTCCAAAAGTCCATTCAACCCTTCTGACCGGTTCTGCCGAGTAATTTATCATCGATCCGCTGCTTAATGAGCCGTTGGGTATAATGACCCTTTTTCTGTCGGCCGTATTTAACACGGTATGAAAGATCTGCATTTCTTTAACAGTTCCAATATATCCCTGTGCTTCAATAACATCTCCGACTTTAAATGGTTTAAGAATTAATAATATCACTCCTCCGGCAAAATTCTGCAGGGTTCCTGAAAGCGCCATTCCGAAAGCCAGTCCTGCAGCACCGAGGAGTGCAATGAAAGAGGTCATCTGAACCCCCACCATCATGATTACACTGATGAACAGAAGTATCTTCAGAATGAGAGATATAAAACTGATCAGGAATGTCTGAAGGGTCAGATCAAATGAACGCCCCTCAAAGATTCGTTTTAACCCCTTGCTTAGACGTTTTATCAGCCACAAACCAACTAATAAGGTAAGAATGGCCAGGACAAGTTTCCCTCCGTAAGCTACAACCAACTCAATCAACTTGTCTGTTGCAGGTAACATTGATACTATTTCTTCCATGATATTAAAAATTATTAGTTATTACATAAAGAATCTTTCCTTTGTGTACCTTCGTGTTACCCTTTACACTTACGCTGAAGCTTCAGCGTACAAGCTGTGTCCTTTGTGGTTTACCTCATAACGTATTTAACCACAAAGGATTTCACAAAGGTACACGAAGCAAAAAAATTATAATTTGTTCTTATAATGCTTTAAAAACTCTGCAACCTCAGTATGCCCGTTTTGCCTGGCAAATGTTTCGGCATCGTCCCCGTCTTTATCCTTTAAGCCCGGGTCTGCTTTATGTTCCAGCAATATTTTAACCACCTCCATGTGTCCTTCCGCTGAAGCAAACATCAGCGCCGTAAACCGCTCAACATTATCCACTACATTCGGATCAGCTTTATGATCAAGAAGTAATTTTACAGTCTCAGGAAAAGAGCCACTGGCCGCAAAAAGCAATGCGGTTCTTCCCGTATAATCAGCAATATCCACTTCGGCTCCCTGTTTAAGCAGCATTTCCACAATTTCAGTAAACCCGTTAAAAGAAGCATACATGAGTGCCGTCCGGCCCTCTTCATCCAGCGCATTAATATTTACATTTCTTTTAATAATTTCTGCAATCTTTTTTTTATCCCCGCTAAATGCAGCTTCCCTCAATGCCAGCTCACTGCCTGAATCTGCAGCCTGATTCACAATTCCCGTATTAGCAGCAGTTGTATGACTTTTCCTGTCATTTTCAACTTTTGATTTACATCCTCCCGGGATCAGAAGTATTAACAGCATAACAGGAAGGTAAAATCCCCGAAAATTTGCTTTTCTTTTCTCTTTGCTCATTGTTTTAAATAATATATCCAAACCTTATAGCGGTTCGAAATTGATGAATAAAATTACCCGGCTTTGTTTTTCCCTTTTATATGATGCGGATTCTGACAGAATAATACAGAATGTCAGGCAATATCAAAATATTCTGATTTTTCAAAAATACTATAAATTAACGTGAGTTTGAAATACAATAGTCGTTAAATTAAATAAAAACGCGAAGGCGCAATTTATTTATTATTAAAGTTTCGCACTTGTTCAACCTGGTAAAAATTAAGGAAAATTATTCTTATTGGGGGCTGTCTCATAAGTCAGAATATGCTCAACCACAAAGGGCACAAAGGATAACACAAAGGACGCAAAGTGTTGCAAATCAGAGATATATACTTCGTGTCCTTTGTGAGTACTTTGAGTCCTTCGTGGTTAAATACATTTATGAGACAGCCCCAGGTAATCACAAGCAAGTGCGAAACTTTTAATAAAATAACTATATTTTTAGTTGGTAAACTAAAATATAAGTAATACATTTGTTATTAATAAGAAAATGATTAATCACATCCTTCAGATAAACGGGGGTATCCTGAACTGGAAATGTACTGACAAAGAATAATTATAAATAGAAAATATGAAGAAACTAACAAAAGCCGAAGAAGAGATCATGCTTATCCTCTGGCGTCTCAGGGAGGCGCTGGTGAGGGACATTATCCGGGAACTGGAAAACCCTGAAACGCCTTACACAACCGTTTCCACAATAATCCGCATCCTGGAAAAAAAGGGATTTGTTTCACATAAGGCTTATGGGAATACGCATCTCTATTTTCCCCTTGTGAGTAAAAGGGAATATTCACGATCCCAGATAAAAGATTTTGTGGGAAATTATTTTAACGGCTCTTTTTCCGGGATGGCTACTTTCTTCGCAAAGGAAAGCGATATGAGTATCGAAGAACTGAATGAAATTATGAATGAATTGTCTAAGGAACTTGAAAAAAAGAAAAAAGATGGCTGATTACATTTTTTATATTTTGAAAGTGTGTCTTGGGATCAGCATCTTTGTAGTACCATACTACCTTTTCCTGAGAAACGACACTGCCTTCATCCTGAAGCGATTTTTTCTTCTTGGCGGTGTCTTTGCTTCCTTCCTTTTCCCATTCCTTACACTGAAAAAACCTGAGATCATTGAGGTTTACGGTATGTCTGCCATTATTGATCCTGATTTAACCACCACTGACATGGATATCATCCCTGTTGAAGTTACTTCCGGAATTGATATTCACTGGCCGGCCACAATAATGGCAGTATACCTGTGCGGCGCCCTGGTACTGCTTCTTCGGAATGTTTTTCTGCTGATGCGATGGAATAATGTATGGAACAGGGCGAAAAGAGAAGACACCGGGGTGGCCTGTTCAGGAAATGATGAAATATTTGCATTATTCTCCAGAATTTTCCTTCCCGATAGTATTCAGAATACGAAGGATATGAAATCTATCCTGCTTCATGAAAAGGCACATATTCGCCAATTGCACTTTCTCGATCTTATCCTTGTGGAAATAACCATTCTGTTAACCTGGTTCAATCCCTTTACCTGGCTGCTCACCTTCCTGGTGAAGGAAAACCACGAACACCTTGCCGACAGGATGGTGCTTACGGAAGGTATAGATCCGCTGGAATACCGCACACAATTGCTCAACCAGACAATGGGGGTACAGGTATTCAGCCTTGTTCACTATTTTAACCGTTTAAACCTTAAAAAACGCTTTGACATGATGAAAAATTCAAAATCCATTCGTCCCGGCATACTTAAAGTTGCCATTCTTTTACCTCTTATCCTTGTTTCCCTTGGCATGGCAGTTGGAAAAGCCCGGCAGGGTAACACTATAAGCGGTAAAGTGGTGTTCGCTGACACAGATCTACCCGCCCATGGAACCAGCATTGTAATAAAAAATACAACCACAGGTACAATTGCGGATGAAAAAGGAAACTATAAGCTTGAACTGAAGGAACGGTCTGAGGTGGTGTTCTCATTTGTCGGTTATAAAACGCAGTCGTACTGGTTTAACCCCGGTGAATACAGGTTTATTGTTCTGGAAAGGGAAACCATTGAATTGATACCACCTTCCCCACCGGAATTACCCGTGGTTCAGAATAACACAAAAAAAGCTCCCAGGCCACCTGATAAACTCCCAGTGAAGGAAGAGGTTTTTTATATTGTTGAAGAAATGCCCAAATTCAATGGCGGTGATCCTGCTCTGGAATTTACAAAATATGTAACCGAGAATCTACGTTATCCGGAGGAAGAAGCGAAAAGCAAAAAAAGTGGACGGGTTATCATTCAGTTTAAGGTGAACCCTGAGGGAAATGTTGCCGATGTTGTAGTAATATCAGGGGTTAGCCCCGGACTTGACCGGGAAGCCTTACGGGTAATTGAATCCTCTCCTCCCTGGACGCCAGGAAAACAAAGGGGAAAAGCTGTAACCGTGTTGTTCACTTTCCCGGTACATTTCGCTCTGACTGAAAAAAAGGATTTACCCGTTCCGGATCCAACAGATAAAACAAACAGTCGGGTGCCGGAATTGAAACCAGCCTGGTGTAAAGTAGATCAAATGGCTGAGTTTCCGGGCGGAATGGACGAGTTCCTTAGATTCATTATTTCTAACCTGAGATACCCTGAATATGCGCATGATAATCAGATAGACGGAGAAGTGATGGTGGAATTTGTTATTAATGAACAGGGGAAGATAGAATTACCGGACAAATATACTATCCGCGATGAAAAACAGCATGACCCGAATACTCAAAGACCTGTTGTGGCTGTAGCCTATGGAGATGGAAATAACAATCAGACAGAACCTGTCAGAAACATTGCAAGACACTTTATGGTTCAGGAAATTCTGCGGGTGTTGCTTGTTTCTCCCGACTGGACTACGCCTGCAGTTAAAGACGGCAAACCTGTTGCTGTGGTTATGAGGATCCCGGTGAAGTTTGTTTTACAGGAAAGAGTTACTCCACCCTCAAAGTTAGAGGCCTCACCCTCCGCATCAACAACTGGAGTAAAAAGCGGATTGTCTTCTGAAGCATCGGAGTTCCTCATCCTCCTGGAAACCATAGAAGATAAGATAAAGTTAACCGGCTTGAAAGGCTGTGCATGGAAGGAACTTAACTTCATCCCGACCATACCCTATATCGATCAGAATGGAGTGTCAATGGTCCCAAGGCAAAGAGAGAAGTCAGATGACCCAAATCTTGCGGCTTTTCTTTTCAGACTGGCAAAAATTGATAATAAGATTGAATTAAGAGGCATCCATGGCACTAACTTTAAAAGTCTTATTTTTAGCTGGGAGGAGGGTGAATGCAGGAAGTTGATTAATCAGGACGGAATGGTGGCAGGGAGGTAGGGTTATTGTTTTTCATGATTCGACGCTGTCAGGCCGTGCTCGCTGAAGCGTCGCGAAAGTGAGTCTGCAGACGCTGACAGGTCTGCGCCGGGAAGTTGCTATTTGTAGTGAGTTGTTTGAAATTTTGAAATATTGTGCTTTATCATTTGAGAAACGTCTATTTCCATAAATAAGCAAGGTGCAACCTGACAGCGTCGCCAGACCTGTCAGCGTTAATTCCTGAACAATATTTGTTTTTTCATTCTTCGATGCTCACTTTCGCGACGCTTCAGCGAGCACAGCCTGTCAGCGTTAAATTAAAAACCCAACTTCATTTTCTACTCAAACCAGAATATTCAATTACATGATCGAAGCTCATGTCAGATCAAGCCACTCATCAATTGATTTCACATCAATATCATTTTCGTGCATAGATCTAAAATTCGCCTCATTATCAAACCACCCAATGATTTCGTCACGTTTTAATAGTGTTGGTTTAAGTGAAATAATTGACAAATAACTTGACCATGGATACCCAAGGGCATGATCACAAAATCCATGGTGCACAGGATTATTGTGAATATACAAAATAAGTTGTTTCAGATATTTCTTGCTATCTAAACGCTTTCGTTTAAAGGATCTCTCGAAAAGCGAGCCATGCCGATGTGTAAGTTTGTTGAGATATTTTATGCCACATTCTCCCTGATCCTGACAAGTAGATGAAAATGATTCGGCATTAATACCCATGCGAATGTATCTGCAACGGGATATATGTATTTATCGTAAAGAGATAAAAACTTTTTATAATTTTCCGGTTCTATAAATAAATTATTATTATCAATACTCCGGTTAAAGATGTGATAGTATTTACCTTGTTGAACCATCTGATTAGTCATAATTACACAACTTGTAAAGAGAAACTAAAAGTAATGAAATTAAAAGTAAATTGATTATGTGATTTACTTATTCAAGGTTCGACGCTGTCAGGTCTGCGCCGGCAAGTTGCTATTTGCAGTATGTTGTAAGAAATTTTTAAACATAGTCATTTATCATTTAATAAACATCTTTTCCCCTGAATTATCAAGGTGCAACCTGACAGCGTCGCCAGACCTGTCAGCGTTACCTCCGAAGCAATATCTATTTTAATATCTTATGTTAATAAATCTGATGTGAATAATATTCTGATTGTAGAATTTCCAAATCTATATTATTGCCACCTAACAATTACACCCTCCCCCCTTCCCTTCCACAAAAGTTTAACATCCTTCCTGCCCATTTATTACTCCCGAAAAACTAACTTTGCATTTTTATAACATTAATATCCTGAAGATATATAATGCTTTAAAAAAACCGAAGTTCCGGAAATCAGAAATATTCCATTATTTATAACTAAAGTGTATTTCTGATCATCGAATAAATACCTGAAATGGTAAAAAACAAAAAAATAGCATTCAAAACCATAGGCTGCCGGTTAAACCAGTTCGAAACGGACGCCCTGGTTTCCCGCTTTTATAATGCCGGCTATACTGTTATTGAAAAAGATCAGGTTAACGAAAAAGCTGATGTTGTGATCATTAATACCTGTACCGTCACCCGGCAAAGTGATAAAAAATCGAAATATGCCATAAACCGTGCCGCAGCCGATAACCCCGGTGCAGTGATCATTGCCGCCGGCTGCCTGGTTAACAATCAGAAAGAAATACTTGAGAAAAAGAACAATATTACCTATGTTATTGATAACGAGAAGAAAAGCAGCATTCTTTCACTGGTTGAAGCACATTTCAAGGGAGAACTGGTCTCCCAGGATCAACTGCCGGAAAATGTCTTCGGATATGAGACCGTATCAAAAAGCTTTCATACCCGGACTTTTATAAAAATCCAGGACGGTTGTGATAATTTCTGCTCCTACTGCATTGTCCCCATGGTGCGGGGAAAGGCAGTGAGCCGTAAACCTTCCGATATTATCGATAATGTAAAAAGAATTGTTGATAACGGATTCCGGGAGATTGTCCTTACCGGTGTGAACATTGGACGATATGATCATGAAGGAATAAATATTGAAGATCTGATACGTATGATCCTGGCAGTGGAGGGTGATTTCAGGGTCAGGATTTCATCCATCGAACCGGACGGATTCGGAATGAATTTTCATGAACTTTTTCAGCATCCCAAACTCACCCCTCACCTGCACCTTTGCCTGCAAAGCGGCTCAGATGCCATTCTGAAAAAAATGAAACGCATGTACTCGGTGAAGAATTTTATGGAAACTCTCGATACTTTCCGGAAATCATTTCCCCATTTTAATTTCACGACCGATATAATTGCGGGTTTCCCCGGGGAAACTGATGAAGATTTTAATGCAACCTGCCGCATTGCAGAAGAAGCGCTTTTCAGCCATATTCACACATTTCGTTATTCAAGGAGAACGGGAACACAAGCAGATAAAATGGATAACCAGGTGCCTGAAAATATAAAACAGGAAAGAAGCAGGATCATTCAAAATATTTCAATACAAAACAGAAACAAATACCTTACCTCTCTGAAAGGCACCACTCAGAAAGTTCTTGTGGAAAAAACCGGTACAGACGGCATCGCTATTGGTTATGGAGAGCATTTTGTGCCGGTGATGTTCTATTCCCGGGAAGCCGTACAAAACGAATTTTACCGGGTAAAGCTTACCAAAGCAACCGGAGATGGCAAAATATGGGGGGAAAAGTTGTAGTAAGGACAGTAACTGATTTACCAGCCGTATCATTTGTAGGGGCCGTCTCATAAGTCAAAATATGCTCAACCACAAAGGACACAGCGCCTCCCTTCGACCGCCGGAGGCTTGCCGAAGACGCGGCGCTGTGTCCTTTGTGGTTACAAACATTTATGAGACATCCCCATTGATGAAAACCCGGATGGGTCGGAATAGAATAACTCATCAATCCAATAACCCATTAACCCAATAACCCATTAACCTATTAACCTATTAACCTATTAACCTATTAACCTAATAACCTAATAACCCATTCCATCATTAACCAGACTTTTTCCCCACGACACATGATATCAATTTGAAAAATTTAATCCTATCTTTGAAAATTTGAAAATGCACCCACTATTATTCTGAAAAAAAGAATATAAATAATGGCATACAACTATTTAAAATCAGGAAAAGCGGTTTTTACTATCATGGCAGTTATTGCAGTATTAACCGCATGTAAAAATGAAATCAAAATGGAAGCCCCTGTAGCAATAAAAATCCCTGTGGAACTCACTAAACACGGACACACCCGTATTGATGATTATTACTGGCTCAGAGAACGGGAGAACCCGGAAGTTATCAAATACCTGGAAGAAGAAAATGCGTATTTCGACACCATGATGTCCGGAACAAAGCAGCTGCAGGAAAAATTATACAATGAAATTGTCGGCCGGATAAAACAAACAGACATGTCGGTTCCTTATTTACAGGAGTGTTATTATTATTACACCCGCTTTGAGGAAGGAAAGGAATACCCTATATATTGCAGAAAACCCGGCAGTCTTGAAGCTGAAGAAGAAGTTCTGCTCAATGTAAATGACCTTGCCGAAGGATATTCCTATTATCATGTCGGGGGAATTTCCGTAAGTCCGGATAACAGCATGATAGCCTACGGGGTGGACACTGTGGGACGCCGCAATTACACGATATACATAAAGAAACTGTTAACAGGGGAGCTTTTACCCGATGCCATACCCTCTACCACAGGGAGTGCAACCTGGGCAAACGATAATAAAACTCTTTTCTATTCCAAAAAGGATGAGACTACTCTTCGTCCTTTCCAGATCTACAGGCATATACTGGGATCAGAACCCTCCGGCGACAGGCTTATCTACCAGGAAAATGACGAGACTTTCTACTGTGCTGTCTTCAAGACTAAATCCAGAAAGTATATCATGATTGTCAGCGGTTCAACTCTTAGCACTGAATACCGCTTTATTGATGCCGGAAGACCTGATGATCCGTTTAAAATTATACAGCCACGGGTAAGAGAGCTGGAATATAGTATAGATCATTTTGGTGATAAGTTCTATATTGTCACCAATCTGGATGCCAAAAACTTCCGGCTCATGGAAACTCCGGTTGATGCACCGGGAAAGGAAAACTGGAAAGAACTTATCCCTCACAGGGAGGATGTGTTCCTTACCGGAATTGATATCTTCAGGGAATACCTGGTTGTTTCCGAACGCAAAAACGGACTTACCGATATCCGGGTAATCCGCTGGGATGATAAATCGGAACATCATATTGACTTCGGAGAAGAAGCGTACCTTGCTTACACCAGCGTGAACCGTGAATTCGATACCGAAATACTCAGATATGGCTATACATCTCTTACCACCCCCGGTTCAGTGTTTGATTATAATATGAAAACTAAGGAGAAAACTCTTCTAAAACAGGAAGAAGTGCTGGGTGGTTATGATCTTACACAATATGAAACCAGGCGCTTATATGCCCCTGCAGCCGATGGCACACCTATACCCATTTCCATTGTTTACCGGAAAGGATTACAGAAGAACGGAAAAAATCCATTGTTACTTTATGGTTACGGCTCCTACGGTATTACCATCGACCCGTCATTCAGTTCAGTCCGGTTAAGCCTTATTGACCGCGGATTTGTATTCGCCATAGCGCATATCAGGGGAGGACAGATCAACGGCAGATCATGGTATGAGGACGGCAAGCTGCTTAAGAAAATGAACACATTCAACGACTTTAACACCTGCGCCGAATTCCTTATCAATGAAAAATATACATCTCCACAACATCTGTACGCCATGGGAGGAAGTGCCGGAGGATTGCTGATGGGTGCAATTATCAATATGCAGCCTGAATTGTACAACGGAATTGTAGCGGCAGTCCCTTTCGTTGATGTCGTCACTACCATGCTGGACGAGACTATTCCCCTTACTACCGGGGAGTACGATGAATGGGGCAATCCCAATGAAAAAGAATACTTTGATTATATATTGAGTTATTCCCCCTATGATAATGTTAAACCGGGAAATTACCCGCATATGCTTGTAACCACAGGACTTCATGACTCGCAGGTACAATACTGGGAACCGGCAAAGTGGGTGGCTAAACTCAGAGATATGAAAACAGACAATAATCTGCTACTGATGTATACCAATATGGATACAGGGCATGGCGGAGCATCGGGAAGGTACCAGCGGTACAGGGAATCAGCAAGAGATTATGCATTCCTGCTGATGCTGGAAGGAATAAAGAAATAAATTGTCTCCCCCCTTTGTGTCCCTTCGTGAATTCCTTTGTGTTCTTAGTGGTTATATACGTTATGAGGTTAACCACAAAGGACACGAAGGATGTCACAAAGAGATACAAAGAAAACTATGTTTTTTGTTGTATCTTTACCTTTTAAGAACCAACATCTGAAGCCATGAAAAGAACCCTTGTCATCGGCGCAAGTCCCAACCCAATGCGTTTTTCCCATAAGATGATCAAATCGCTCTTACGGCATGAATATGAAGCTGTAGCAGTGGGGATAAGGGAAGGTGAAATAAGTGGAGTTAAAATACTTACCGGTAAACCAAAGCTTGATAAGATACATACCATTTCATTGTATATCGGCCCGAAACGCCAGCACGAATATTACGATTACATCCTGTCACTTAAACCGAAACGTATCATCTTCAATCCCGGCACTGTAAATAAAGAATTTATGAAAATGTCCGAAAAAAAAGGTATTGAAGTGGTAGAAGATTGCGCGCTGGTGATGGTGGCATCCGGTAACTATTAGGCAGGAAAACGGTTGTAAATTGAAACGCAAAGGCGCAAAGGCGCAATTTATTTGAACGTAATATTTCCCTGTAATTTTCCACCCCTAAGCCACTGCGTTTTTTTGCGTCTTCGCGCCTTTGCGTTTTTTTTTATTTATCTACAAGTCTTTGCCTACTTCCTTACCAAATGTCTAAACTGTATTTCTCCTCGTCATTGCGAGCCATTCCAAATAATTAATACACCTATTTAATACACCTATTGTCCTGGCTTACCCGACGAAAATCTTTCCAAATCGGAAATAAGCCATCCGGAATTCATATCACCCCGGTTAAAGTTTTTCACTTTAATGTACCAGCCGGGAATATCCGTAATATGATAAATAATTTCCTCCACGTATTCGAATTTCATCTGTCCTGAGTTTATCATATAAAAGAACAATGTCAGATAATCAGGTTCATAATCTTTATCTGCATAATACTGAAGATAATTAACATCTTCCAGTGCTCTTTTCAGGTTCATGAAATCGGTTTCATTGCTGGAAGGAGGGATAAATCGTATATACATTGTATCTGTCAGCAGAAAATTAAACACTTCTCCGCTGACACTTTTAATAACCCATTTCACTTTGGTACGGTCAACAATTTCCTGCGTCATAAATACACTTATATTAACAGGAGAACCCTTATAGATGACCCTTGATCTTGCTTCTGCCAAAATTTTATCGGAATATTTAAAAATTTTCCGGTCATGTTGAATTACATCCTCAACAAAGGCTTTTATCTCATCCACATACTCCGCAGAATAATCATCTCCGGAAGGATCAAACCGCGGATCAGAAAGATCAAACAGGAAGTTAATCATTCTTTCCCTTGAGATCTGAGCTTCAAAAGCAGAATCAACAGGTTCGCCGTGGAAGTTGGTTTTATAATTAAACCTGTCGAGGAATTCATTAAACTGTTTTGTCCGCAGCAGAAACATCCTTTCATCGGCAGAAGTGCCAACATACTGAGCAGTACAAGGCAGACTATGAATAATAACCGATAAAAGAATTGTGAATACCGGGAAAATGCTTTTAATACCGGGAGAGGAGGTCATTATGTGGTGACTGTTTTTGTTTCAGATGCTTTAATATCACCCAGGAATATCTTCCAGCGTTTTTCGTTAAAGAAAGTATCTTCAACGATATCAATTATGATCTCGATATCTTTCGTGGTAACATCCTTGTAAATGATATTATCTTCATTAAATCCGGTAAATTCCTGGATAATAGTGGCAGTGGAATAGTATTTTCCGTCAGGGCCTTTTGTGAACTCACGTATATAGGCGATATCATAAAACCTTATAACCACTCTGGTATAGGGCAGTGCCTTAAGTCTGGCGAGGTACTTTTCCATGGGACGGTTGAGCTTTTTTACCGTGCCATCCGGAAGCACGGTGGAGATTTCCATTTCAGCGCCCTTATAAAATAATTTAATCGCTTCCTTTTCTGCCATATTTCTTTTTTCAGCAGGTTCTTCCTTATTACCAAGAGTAACGATATACTGTTGGAACTCGCTGACCTTTTGCCTGGTCTGTTCCTTAAAAACCTCTATATCCTGGTCACTCAGTGTTATTTCATCGGTGATCCTTGCCTCTTTGCTGGTCACTGCAGTTTTGGTTTCCTGTGCGGTTAAGTTAACCACACTGAAAAACGCAATTATTGAACATACATACTTTATAGGCATAAGTGTAACTGTTTATCAGAATGTTCTACAATTTATAGGCCAAACCTAATCTCAGGCCGTAATTCATTACTTTGGTCGGCTGATGTGTATATGTTTTCCCGAAAATATCCACATATTCCCTTTTCTCCTTGTGGATATCCGATAATCCGATAATTATTTCCGGTCCGAAATTAATCGACGAATAATATCCAAGGGGAATATTAATTCCAACTGAACCGTAAACAGCAAAGCTAAGGGTCTTGTAAGTAAGCTTCCCTGTTTCATTAATATTCTGCCGGTCATAAAAACCCAGTTCTTCCATATCAAGATACTGTATAACTTCAGGATGCGTTGGATAATATCCGGAAGTTTTATAATTACCTGAGAGTTCATAGGATGATTTGACCGGGATGGAAACTTTTAAACCTCCTTCGCCATAAAAGCCAAATTTACCGGGTTTACCTGTTGTGTAATTCATCAGGAAAGGCAGAGTCAGGTAGTTGATTGTAATCAATGAATCATATTCAGCTTCAACAATCTGATAGTAAGCTGAGGAATTAATATCGGTTGAAAGAACATCATTTGTAAATTTCCCGCTAAGATTAAATTTTGATGAAAATGTATTGAACTCGGCACCCGAACGAAATGCCATATGGTCATTGAAAAAGTAATTCAGGCCGAGAGCAGAGGAATAACCGAAAAGCGGAGAGGTATTCCATGAATGAAGATTTCTGTCAGTAGTGAGATCTGTTATATTGGCTGCATTAATCTGTGTTTGCCCGAATGTGGCGATAAGTGACATCCCCAGTCCTTTGCGGGTTACGGGCCTTATAATTGTTTCAGGCTTGGCTTCAGCAGCAGAACCTGGAGTTGCCTGGTAAAAGTTAACGGATGAAATGTCAATACTGTTGATCACAAAACCTGTATAGGTTTTCCCGGAAGCATTAAATGATATCTTGAATATCAGCGGGAAGTTCTTTCTGAAGACCTCCTTACCCATGAAGCTGCCTGAAAAAAATTTTTCGGCTTCAACATAGGTATAATAACTGCCATCTTCAGCTTTCATGATCTTTCCGTACTTTGTCGAGTCAATATTAACTGAAAGGTTCCTGATCCCATTGGGGTAGTCAGCAACAAAAGCGGCAAGGTATTCATTCACTGTAATCAGGCTCGTTGCCGGATCAGGGTTAATATCATTATAGATCTTCGTATCAGCATTTTGAAATAAATTTAAAAATCCCTCTTTATAAAATTCCTTATCTTCAGCAAGTTCTTTAGGGTCACCCAGCAGGGAGAGCAGATTGCTGTAATCATTAAGTTTGGCTTTTAATTCAGCCTGGACTTTAACCATATCCTCAGGGCTGAAATCTTCACTGTGTACTTCCTTCAGTGCCTGGGTATAATCAATTACATAATTTGAGGATACACTTCTTACACCCACGATCCTGAATCTGGTCAGTGACTTGTTTTCCATGCCAAAGGCTATTCTGAACAATAGTTCTTCCACATTCCGGTTCATCGTCTGGTTCATATAATTCCCGCTTATTGTTTTCTTCGCCAGAATGTCAATGGAATAAACATTATCGCCGTGAGACATGATATCACTTACTTTGGCACCGGACAGGTCCAGTTTAACGGAAAGTCCATCAGGATACCACAGTATGATGTTTGATGAATAGGTTCCTGCCTCATAAAACTCACTGAGGGCATGAGCGGGATCCAGATCATTATAGAGCAGAACCTGCCTGTTCACAAAAAGTTCCAGGAAACTTTCGGCATTGCTTTTCGCAGTTTCAATATCTTCCACGACCGATAATCCTATTTGATTTATCATCGCCTCGTAATTCTCCATGACTTTAATTGCATTTGTATAAATTATTGCTTTCTCTTTAACGGAAAAATCGAAACCCTTTACATATGGATTATGGAAAAAGAGAAGAACCAGGAACAATAAACCTAAGCGGTTCCTTTTTGTATTACTATTTAATATCTTTGTTATCATACCGGCAAGTTATGAAATTTGCGAAATATTTGTTTGTTTTTTTATTTATTAAAATCATCTCAATAAGTATCTACTCCAATATCACACTCTTTGCCACACTATATTTCCCTATTTCTACATTAACTATGAACATTCCTTTTCCCTGTCTGCTGATGTCTGCTTCAATAATAAAATCATAGGTCATTTTTATCTTTTTCTGGTTAAATATTTCTTTACCAGTCTGATCGAAAATCTTTATTATTACCTGCCCCATGATCTGGTTATTCATTTCAATCACAAATATCCCATGAGTAGGGTTCGGATAAATTTTCAATCCGGTAAAAGCATCAACATCCTGGACGCCTATTGCATCTGGTGGTATCTTTATTATATCACTAGAGGTAAAGCAACCCCTGATATTAGCGATGCTTACATAATATTCTCCCAGCTCCTGGTTCGCCACACATATGTAATTGTGTGCTCCCGGTATCTGTTCTCCTTCATAGTACCACCTGTATTGTGCTGCACTATCGTTACTGCATGCCAGGTACCATACCACAGGACCCTCTGCATGGATCAAGGGTTTGTCCGGTGCCTCGTCATAAATGATAGTCTTTACGGCAGATTCTGTTCTACATGTGGATAGACCAGCCACCACCGAATAATCTCCTTCGGGAAGATACCCGGATAACTGGCTCATCGTTGCATCATTAACAGGAATGCCATTTCTTTTCCACTGGTAATTATATCCTGTTACCGGCTGATCTACTGACAAGGTGATGGGGTTATCACTCAGACACTGGCCGGAAGTATAATTTAAAGTAACAATTACAGGTGCAGCCGGCATATCCAGCCTGGTAACCGTTACGGGTGAAGATATGGTCTTACAGTTACCTTTTGTGTTGGTTATCTCAACTGAATAATTACCGGTAAGGGTGGCTTTGTAATCCGGATAAACAGCATTCGTGATACCAACACCGTTCAATAACCAGCGATAAGTATATTCAGTATTGCTACCTGCGGAGAGTATCACACTATCACCTGCACAAAATGAAAGTGAAGAACTGGCAGTTATTACCGCTACCGGAACAGATCCCACTGTTACGGTCTTTCGGGCAGAACTATTACAACCATTTGATGTGAATGCCCATAGTTCTGCAACATATTCCCCGGCATTTAGATAACCGTGGGTTCCGGGATCTGCAGATACAGAACTCAATCCGTCACCAAAATTCCATAACCAATTGACTATAGTAAGCCCATTATTGTCTGAAGTATTGGAAAAAGTTGAAGGAGTGCCCTGGCAGGCAATATCCACAATGAAATCAGGATAAGCTGTCGGTTTTACAATAACTTCCTTAATAATCGTATCCGAATAATTATCCGTTTTAACAACAAGCGTTACAACATAATTACCTGATTCCTTATAAAGGTGTGCAGGATTACTGAGAGTATCACTTTCTCCGTCTCCAAAGTACCATTCCCAAACGGTTATACTTTCGCCTGATGTCAGAGTTTCATCAGTAAAATGGGTAGAATCACCCGCACAAACCGTATCTGAAGAAAATCCGGCATTGATCATGGTAATTAAAAATGAATCTTCTATGGCCCACATACTGCCTTTAAAAGCATGGTTCACTGCCTGTACGCTCCAGTAATAGGTTCCCACTGCCAGACTGTCAAGCTTAAATTTACTATTTATATCTGCATTCCCTATCCTGGCAACTTTTCTTTTTCCTGAAGAAAGATCAGACATAGGAGAAACTATATCACAGGTCCCCGGTTGGGTTCCCACCCTGACATTGTATGATACACCAGTATTCAGAATGTCTTTCCATGATAAGATGATACCATATCCTTCTTTTGCCGATTCAAGTGATCCGGGGGGAATAACTGTTTCAGGAGGGATATCTAAATTGTTCTGATATAACCTGCTGTTTGCCACTCCCACACCAGATGTTCCTGCAACAATAACATCCAGGTCACCATCCTCATCAAAATCCGACCACCCTGCCCTGCCCTGCCATTGACCAACTAACGGATAATCCATTTCTTCAAACTGGAAATTCCCCCTGTTTTCATATATTTTTGTAATTACTGAAAAACTATTCCCGGAAAGTAAGATATCCAGGTCATTATCATTATCATAATCTCCCAGGGATATGGAACCATAATAAGTCCCCCTGATAAATGAGCTGATTTCAGTGAATTTAAAATTACCATCATTTCTGAGGATGATGGTCATTTTCATATCATCATCAGTGTATCCAGATATCAGAATGTCAATATCTCCATCATTATCAAGATCACCCGCATCATAGTCTGTATAATAATGATTTAATGCAGGAATATTCAGAGTATATTTTTGATAATCATTTTCGTTTCTTTTATATATTCTCAGAGAGTCGCCAAGTGTAATAATATCCTTATTCAGATCATTATTCAGATCATTAAAGGAATAATATAATGTATTACAACTAAAAGGAACAATTAACTCATTAAATGAGAAATCTCCATGGTTGACTAATAGTAATTGTCTATTGAACAATATGTCTAAGAAACCGTCATTATTATAATCCCCGTAACTAAAATCCTCTGAACTATTCATAACATTGTATACTTCAGAAAAATTACCGGATCCCTGATTATCAAATATGATAAATCTTCCACCGCCAGACAGTGCAATATCAAGATCATTATCATTGTCAAGATCAAGCCATTTTATTTCCTCTGCTTTATTTACTATATCCAGAACCGGTGATGCATCAAATGTTCCGTTTCCTGTATTTTCATAAACATGGGTATAATAAAGCCAGTCAGGACTAACCCAATACATTCCTCCTAAAAGCAGATCCTGATCTCCGTCGTTATCATAATCCCCCCAGTCGAAGGTCACATCGTATCTTAATGGAATGAAAGGATTACTACGGTCAGTGAAATAATCCCCGATATCAAACGTATCCGTTTCTGAAAAAGATGATCCCTTAAATGAATTATTAATTGCCTGAACTTTCCAGTAATATGTTCCTTTTTCCGGCATGGTTATTTTACATGTGGTATCAGAGATATGGCCCGGTTGTGCAACCAACCTGTAACCGTTCTCTATTTGCGAAAGTGGGGAAACAACATCGTTCAGACCAGGAGCTGTACCAATCATTATATCATAGCTGACTCCTGTATATTCTTCTGCTTTATTCCAGCTAAGGATAATATCTTTTCCTCTTCTAGTTGAAGTCAACCCTTCAGGTGCAGGGGGCAGAGATTTAACCGTAGAACTTTCATTATAAAAAGCCGAAATATATGTACTCTTTAGAAAGCGATCTCCCTGGGATTGAAGCATATCTATATCGCCGTCATTATCCATATCTGCCAGTGTAATTAGTTGACTTAAATTTACCCATGCCTTTTTGTAACTAATTTCTTTGAATACATCATTACCGGAATTTTCCAAAATGCGGTGTATTGTATTTTTCTCGCTACGAAAAGCACCAGCGTATTCTTCTGCAGCGAGCAAAATATCAAGCAAACCATCATTATTATAATCGAACCATTTCACATAATTATATCCAACATCGTTATCAGTATATATATTGCTGACTTCCTGGAACTGATCATTGCCCAGGTTTTTATAGATCAATGTTTCATTCAGACCTGTAGTTGCTGAGCCAGATAGCAGAATATCAATATCACTATCATTATCATAATCTCCGAATTCACCAAAACTATATTTATAAGGCCTAAATTTATAATCCAGGGATTTGAATCCTTCGACTCCATCATTTCTATATATACCTGAATAAGGATTGCCGCTGAAGTCAGTTCCTGAAAGAAAAATATCCATGTCACCGTCGTTATCGTAATCTCCCCATTTTGCAAATCCGTCAGTTACCTGGCCAACCTGTGCTTCTATATCAATATAAGAGCCGTTATCATTCCTGTATATTTTGGTAAGTGGATCTATGTCTTTACCGCATATCAGGATATCGGGATCTCCATCGTGATCAAAATCCCCAACATCAACAGAGCCATACGCCAACCCGATAATATCATGTGTCAGCTCTGAAAAAGAATTACTCCCCTGGTTAATGAATATCCTTGTTTGTTTCTCACTGTCAGACGCCCCGCTTACAGATCCGGTAATAATAAAATCAAGTTTATTGTCTTTATTATAATCAAACCATGCTGCATCACTATAGACTAGTCCTGATGTAATATTGATAAGAGAATAATTATTATCAGTATTTATATATAACCTGGTTCCATAATCACCTGTAAAAAGTAGATCAATATCCCCGTCATTATCGCTATCCCCGGGTTCAATGGTACCAGAAGCATAACTTGATATAGAGCTGATAACAGCTTCGGTAAAAGGAACCACTTCCACCATGACTTCATTGCTGCTAATCGTATCAGAACCAGCTATGGATCTGCATATTATGAAATAGCGACCCACATCGTGAAAACGAGGAGTATAAGAAATGCCTGTCGCACCGGTAATTAAATTATTATAAGGACCCCCCGGGAAAACAGAATATACCCATTGGCGGCTGTCTACTGCGATAGTTTCTCTAACAGTAAGAATAATACCTGATTCATCAGGATGTAAAACTTGTGTAGCTGTTGAGCTTATCGCGCTGGATGAGGAAATCTGGAATGTCTGGAATGCTGCAAAAGCAGAACCCTGGTAACTATTGTCAATTGCCTGTACTGTCCATTTATAAGGTCCCATTCTAAGTCCGCCAGTCTTCCAAAAATTATTAAGTCCTGTATTACCGGTTTTGGGTATAGACAGGTAACCACTTGAAAGATCAGCCATGGGAAGTTTTATAACCTCATTCTGCTCTGTATCAATAATAACACAGATATTATACGATAAACCCATAACCGGTGTTTCCGCATCAGTGGATCTGTCCCAGGTAAACAATACAGAATTCCCATCAATTGTAGTATTCAGATTCGATGGTACAGAAGGAGGTGAATTAGAGTTATTCAGAGTATTTTCAAACAATTTTGGTACCTGCCCAGACATAAGCAGATCGAGATCACCATCATTATCAAAATCACCCCATTCCATATCATTTAAAGATGACACAGAATAGGCAATTTCTGATACGGTGAATTCATCATTTCCATTATTTGAAAAAAGCATTCTGCCTGGCATGAGAGCAAAATCAAGTTTGCCATCATTGGTAAAATCCCCAAAAGCTGAAACAGTGCTCCCGGATGCATTCTGCAAGGCCAACAATTCAGCATTACTAAATGTCCCATCCATATTTTTCAACATTACCGAACTATATCTTTCAGTATAGAGCGCATCTGTAAAACCATCACTATTGTAATCTCCAACAGAAACCTGGTATCCCCGATCATTTATGTAAAAATCCGTATCGTTAATGAACAAATTATTTGAATTGTTTTTATAAAGTTCAGAGCTTAGGATATCAAAGAATCCATTGTTATCAACATCGATCCATTTTACATTATTAGTTTTACCCCCGATATGTTCACCCGCAATCAGATCTTGATCTACCAATAAAAACTTACCTCCCCTGTTGTTCATTATTAATATTTTCCCCTGGTATTCTAAAATCATATCTTCATCTCCGTCATTATCATAATCAAAAACATCAATATAATCGAAATTATCTCTTGAATTAAATTCTTTCATATCCTCAATAAAAACCTCTGTGAAAATATCGCTCCCTTTGTTCTCCAAAAGTCTTTCTCCGTGGAAAACATCCAGGTCATTATCTTTATCGTAATCTATCCACGTTCCGGCATAAGCATAACCTGCATCATAAAATGGTGCGTTAATATCGGTAAAAGTTCTGTCGCCGTTGTTTTTCAATATCCTGGCATAATATCCGCTCAGAAGTATATCCAGGTCACCGTCATTGTCATAGTCTCCCCACATACAATAGCTGTAACTGTCGCCTCCCAGATCAATTCCCGGATCAATTAGCTGGGCATAGGAAAGGCGGATATTAATAGCAGAAAAAAAGAATATGTAAAAAGATATTTTAATTAGATCCTTAACAGGAATTACCGGAGGATTATATTGAAAAAATATTGTCAAATTGTTAAGTATTTAATCGTATAATTTATCAAATGAAATAATGATAATAGCAAATTATTATTATACAACCGCTTGTACGGTTTGGAATTTATAGATTACAAAACTTAAAATAAATGCCAAATGTATTTATATCAAATCGCACAAGCGGTTAGTATTTATAATACGAAAATTAGTAAATTCTGTATTAAAAATCAATACTTTACTTTTCTCCCAGTAATTTCCTTTGCTTCCGCTTCACTTCAGTAAAAATTTCCAAACAGGAATAACCGATATTTTCTTTTTGTCAACCGGTATTGTTTCCTCCTCTTCATATGTAATAATAATCGCAGTTTCCACTTTAAGCTCGTCCATAGCTGTCTTTATAGCAAGGATTTCCCGCTGTTTTGTTTCAATATCTGACAGCGAGTAGCTTACCTGAAAAAGCAGGTTCTCTTCGGTAACGAAGAAATCAACCTCAAATTTTCGTTTGAAGTAGAAAAGCTTCTCTTTGTACTTTTTATATAAGTGAAGAAAAACGATGTTTTCAAGCAGCTTTGAATCTTGTCCCGTAATAAAAAGGTTCAGAATCCCCTGATCAACAAAGTAATATTTCTTCCTGGTTTCCCGTTCAGTGAATATTGATGTATAATTGTACAGCGGAAAGATCATGTATGCGTCGTTCAGGAAAGAGATGTAATCGGTAATGGTGTTACTGCCCACTTTCAAGCCTGTGGATATAATCAGATTCTTTATCCTGTTCAGGGATGTCTCATTATTCACACTTTCAGCCAGTTTTTTGATCAGCAACCTAAGTACTTGCTCGCTCTGTATTTGGTTACGGGTAATCAGATCGCCATAAAAAACTTTCATAAAGATGCTGCTCAGATATTCCCTGGGATTCTGGTATTTATATATTTCGGGAAAACCACCATATCTGAAAAATTGTTCAAATTTTTTCTTTATAAGGAATCGTTGGGCAGAGAACTCATAGTTCTCATCAAGCTCCACAGAGCTAAACAGCAAAAACTCCTTAAAAGAAAGCGGAAAAATTTCCTGAATCAGGTATCTCCCACCGAGTGTTGAGGATATCTCCCTGCTTAACATCCGGGCGTTACTTCCTGTTATATAGATCCTGTACCCGGTATCAGCCAGACGGCGGACAAATTTTTCCCAACCATCTATGTTATGAATTTCATCAAAGAAGAATATGGGTTTTGTTCCATAAAGCTCAATAGAACATTCAATAATGGTATCAAAATGACTGGAATTAAATTCAGTAAACCTCTCATCCTCAAAGTTAAGGTAAACAAAACTTGTCCCTTCTTGCTGTACCAGGTTTTTAATTTGCCTGAACATCAGGAAACTCTTCCCTCCCCTTCTGATCCCACAGAGTACATAATTAGCCGCTGTATCAAATGTGTACGGCCTTGGTATTACTTCAATATTACTTATAAAATCGAAGTTTTCAACAATTATTTTCTTGATATTGCTCCTATACATTATATATTTTTCCTCAATGATAAGATATTTTTATTATTTTATATCTTTTCAATAAGATATTTTTATATATTTAACCTATGAATAAGATAATTTCATATTACTTTTCGCGAAACTCCTACTCTACCATAACCTTTCTGCTTGTTTTATTTTTACCAGCCTTCAGGCTCACAATAAATACTCCACTTCCCTGGCGGCTCAGATCAACCTCACAGGAAAAATATCCGGGAATCTTATCAAATTTGGCGTTCCATATCTTCTTTCCCTCTTCTGAGAATACCGAAATGATAATTTCCCCATACAACTGGTTGTCCATTACAATAGTGAACAAGCCTGTCGTAGGGTTCGGGAAAATTTTCAATGTCGAAAACACATTTGTTTCATCAATTCCAATTGCATCCGGCGGTATCTTTATCACATCACTCGAAGTAAAACAACCTCTTGTATTTGCAATGCTTACATAATATTCCCCAAGATTTTGGTTCGCCACATAGATGTATTTATTCGCTCCTGGTATCTGTACCCCTTCGTAAAACCAGCTGTATTGGGCAGCACTGTTATCACTGCATGCCAGGAACCATACTACAGGACCCTCTGCATGGATCAAAGGTTTTGCCGGGGCGTCATCATAACTGATAGTCTTCACAGCAGATTCTGTCCTGCATGTGGATAATCCAGCCACCACCGAATAATCCCCCTCGGGAAGATACCCGGATATCTGGCTCATTGTTGCATCATTCACCGGAACTCCATTGCGCTTCCACTGGTAATTATATCCTGTTACCGGCTGATCAACTGATAAGGTGATCGGGTTATCACTCTGACACTGACCGGTAGTGTAATTTGAAGTGACAATAACAGGGGCAGCCGGCATTTCCATGCTCGTCACGGTTACAGGTGATGAAGTGGTTTTACAGTTACCTTTTGTGTTGGTTACCTCAACCGAATAGCTTCCACTGGCTTTTGCAGTATAGTCCGGTGATTGTGCACCAGTAATACCAAAACCGTTTAACAACCACTGGTATACATAATCCGGATTACTGTCTACAGAAAGTACTACACTGTCACCAGTGCAAAAAGTAAGTGGAGCGTTGGCTGTAACAGCAGCTATAGGGTATGCACCAACTGTAACGGTTTTCTGCATCGAACCTTCACAACCATTGTCAGCCATTGAATACAGAGTAAGCTGATATTCTCCCGCATTCAGGTATCCATGAGATACCGGATCTTCCAGTATAGAACCTTTTCCATCCCCATAATCCCATGACCAGGAAATAATATTTAATCCTTTAGTATCAGTTAGATTTGTAAGAATTGTTTCCGTTCCCTGGCAGGCAAGGCTGGCACTGAAATCAACTGATGGACGCGGCAAAACAATAACTTCATTTATTATGGAATCAACTGACGTTTCGGAAGCAATTACCAGTTTAACCATATGTGTGCCGTAATCAGGGAAAATATGTAAAGGATTCGGGTCCGCAGAAGAACTCCCATCATTAAAATCCCAAAACCAGGAAATTATTGGATCACCTGATGATAAGGAAAAGTCTGTAAATGTTGTCTCCAGACCATAACACACAGTATCTGCTTTAAAATCTGCATTCAGGACTGTAATTTCAAAGGTTTGTTCAGGGGCCCATTGTCCTCCCCGAAAACCATTGTCTATAACCTGAACTGACCAAAAATAAGTTCCTTCAGATAAACTATCGATGACAAAAAAGTTATTCTTCTGGGCGTTTCCTGCTTCTGTTATTTTTCGATATCCATTTAATGGATTGCTCATCGGAGATACAACATCCATACCACCACTTGTAGTACCAACTCTTACATTATAAGACATTGATTCAATATTACTGTTCTGATCCATTAACTTATCCCATGATAAAATTATTCCGTAATCCAGTGAGTTTGCATGCAGGTTTGAAGGTCCTTCGGGGGGATTATATAAATGATTCCCGTTATTAATAAATTTTGCGATTATTCTACCGGAATAAGCCTGACCGGTAATGATGAAGTCAGGATTAAAATCATTATTTATATCTCCTCCATCACCTGAAGCTTCCAGAATACCTGTGAACTGTGTGTCAGGTTCAGTAAATATATCATTACCCTGGTTTAAGAAAATCCTGGTAATATAAGATCCGCTTGAACCACTTATTAATACATCCAGATCATCATCACTGTCAAGATCAATCCACGATGAAAATCCTCTTTCAATACCTCTGAAGTCAGTTAATATTTCAGTAAATTGTTCATTCCTGTCATTCCTTAATAACCTGGTATATTTGTTGCTATTGTAACCTGATTCTTTACCCGAAAGCAGAATATCCATGTCTCCGTCATTATCATAGTCTCCCAGGTCAATTGAACCGTTTCCGGACGATGAAAGAATAGCACTGCTTTTTGTAAAATTGCCTTTTCCATCATTCTGGAAAATACAAGATTCATAATAACCTGAAAAGACTATATCATTATCTCCGTCATTATCCATATCACCAAACATAACTGAATGTCCAACCGGGGAGAACTGAAATTCATTTTCCGTAATGCTGAACTGGTCAGAACCTTCATTACGTAAAAGTGTAATACCTGAATACTCTGCCAGCAAGAGGTCCAAATCCCCATCATTGTCAATATCTCCCCAATCTACAGTATTACTATGTATTAAAGGAATAGTAACTTGTGAGAAACTCCAGTTTCCATTATTCTTAAATAATGCAGCTTCGTAATCTGAGTATTCTGTGGCAACATATGCTATGTCCAGATCCCCGTCATTATCATAATCTCCCCAATCAGCTTCACCATAACAGATAAGTGGCAGATTAAAAGAAGCAAGGTTAAAGTTACCTGAACCATCATTTTCATATAATCTGGTCACTTGAACCTGATCTTTGTCCTTACCTGAAATAAACATATCCAGATCATCATCATTGTCCATGTCAGCTAATTCCAGATTTCCAATAACACCATCAAAAGGAAGAGCAATCTCGCTAAATGGCTCCAAAATTTCTACGCTTTTTTCAGAGGTGAATTGTGATGTCCCTGAAATATTATCAATTGCCTGCACACTCCAATAGTAGGTCCCTACTTTAAGATTCTTCAGAATAAACAATGTGTCAGTCCCTGCATTTCCCTCTTTGTGAATAAGAGTTTTAGCAGTTGAAAGATTTGAATTCGGTCTGATAATATCTGCTGCACCTGGTGATGAACCAACTCTGACATTATATGTCAGGGATTTTGCAGGTGTCTCATTATCATTACTGTAATTCCAGGATAGCTGAAGATTATTGCCATAAGTTTTATGTGTTGGATTTCCGGGTAATGATGGATTCGAATTAGATATATTCGAATTATTCCTGTAAAGATTTGTTGAAGGAACATTGCCTTCCAATCCGCCAGTTAATAAAAAATCCAGATCACCGTCATTATCATAATCCCCCCATGTGATGAAACTGCCATATGTACCGGGAAATCCAAAGCCTGATTCCTCGAAAATATCATTACCCTTATTAATGAACAGCCAGGTAAACCTGTCGGAACTTCCCCCGCCTGCAGCAAGTATATCCAGATCTCCGTCATTATCATAATCCCCCCACTGGCAGGCTCCATAGTGAACACCCTCCAGATTCAATCCCAGATCTATAAATCCATCATTACCGGTATTTTTATAAACGGAAGTAATAACCCCAGAAAAACTGCTTCCAACTAATAAGATATCCAGATCCCCGTCATTATCATAATCCCCCCAGTCAACATAACTGTGATAAGCACCAAGTAAATTGATATTAAGTTCAGTGAAAGTAAGGTCTCCCTCATTCTTAAATACTTTACATATATTATTCCCATTTATATCCCAACCGGTCATAAGAATATCCCTGAAACCATCATTATTATAATCACCTACTGAAACTGCGCCAGATTTTACTCTACTAATACGAGCATTAATATCCGTAAAACCATTCAATCCATCATTAATATATATTTTACCAACTGGTTCACTGTTCTCATCAGAACCGGTAATGATTATATCTTCATAAGAGTCATTATTAAAATCAGCCCATTCAACTGAACCATCTGAAACACTAATCAAATCATAATCTAACTCAGAAAAAGTCAGGTCCCCATTATTTCTAAACACTCTTGATTTAATCCCGGAATTATTGCCAGTTATAAGAACATCAATATCTCCGTCATTATCATAATCACTCCAGTCCTGGTATGCACTGGAATAAGAATCAGGAATACCTTCATTTACAAGAGCAAAATTGTTATTACCGTTATTCAGGTATGTTTTACCATAAATAAAGATATCAAGGTCTCCGTCATTATCGATATCCATCATTGAATTAGATGTATGCCAGACACCTGGTATACCTGTATTTATTAATGAAAATGCAGGAAGAATAATATTATAATCCTCAGTTTCTCCGAAATCATAATCATCACACGGCTGATATCCGGGTATATTCCACACTGTTGAAATTCTCAGGCGGGTTGATCCTGATTTTGCAGTAGCTGGCACCGTAAAGAAAATCGAATTTACCTGGTTAGCAGCAGTTGCAACAATAAAACCCAGAAGTTCACCCGAATCATTAAAATCTCCGTCCTGGTTATAATCAATCCAGGCATAGAAATACATGTTCGCATAGTAAGGACTGCCGGTGATCTTAAGTTCATTAGAAACACCATATTCCAGTTCAGTTGAGAAAGAAGTGTAATCATTATAATTTGGCCCTTCATTTGAACCTGTTGAAAGATTAGATATTGTCCCAATTTCCACCCCGTCAATAAAGGTGTTATAATAAGGCCCAGAAGTAGATGTTGGAATACAATATTGAGCTGTATTATTGCCCAAAATAGTTGTAAGGATCAGTGCTGAAAGTAAATATTTTAATAGTTTTTTTTGCATGGATGATGGAGGTAAGTATTAACTTACAAATTAGAAAAATCAATGATCTTGAACAAAAAATATTGATAAATCTTCATTTCTCTTTGATGAAAACAAAGGAGGTTACTAGTAATAATAATTCCAGGTTTTCTGTTTTAAAGCATTCTAATTGCTCAATCTATTCCACAACAATTTTTCTGTTAACAAAATATTTATCCAGCAATAAATTAATTACATAAACTCCTGTCTCTGCTCCATTTAAATTAATCTGGTATAGAAAGTGTTCGGAAGTCTTATCAAACGTAATATTCAGCAACTTACTTCCTTCTTCTGTATAAATGGAAATGTTCAATTCTCCATAAACCTGATTATTCATCTCAATAGTAAACAAACCAGGAGTAGGATTAGGAAATATTTTAAGGCTGGAGAAAATAGATTCTTCTTTTATCCCGATAGCATCCGGCGGTATCTTTAGCACATCACCCGAAGTAAAACAACCTCTTGTATTGGCAATACTTACATAATACTCTCCCAGTTCCTGGTTCGCAACATAAATGTATTTATCCGCTCCCGGTATCTGTACCCCTTCATAATACCACCTGTACTGCGCGGCACTGTCGTTACTGCAAGCGAGGTACCATACCACAGGACCCTCCGCATGTATCAACGGCTTTGCCGGGGCTTCGTCATAAGTGATCGTCTTGATAGCCGACTCCGATCTGCATGTGGATAATCCCGCTACCACCGAATAATCCCCTGCTGGCAGGTAACCTGAAAGCGAACTCTGCACCGAATCACTTATAATTACCCCGTTGCGCTTCCACTGGTAGTTGTATTCCGCTACCGACTGGTCTACCGACAAGGTTACCGGATTATCGCTCATACATTGACCTGCAGTGTAGTTCGCAGTCACTATTACCGGTGCGGCTGTTGTTAAACAGTTACCCCTGGTGTTAACCACTTCCACCGAATAGCTCCCGCTAATTTTGGCTGTGTGATCTTTCTTATCGGCTAAGGTTATGCCTACGCCTCCCGACAACCAGCGGTAGGTATAGTCAGGATTGCTTCCCACAGAAAGCACCACGCTGTCACCCGCACAAAAACTCAGGGGCGAACCGGCTGTTATCACTGCCACAGGGTAAGAACCCACTGTTACCGTCTTCTGTGCAATGCCCTCACACCCGTTCCCTGCTGTTGCATACAGAGTCATCTGGTAATCCCCGGCAGTAAGGTAACCGTGTGAACCGGGGTCCTGTAATATCGATCCTTTCCCGTCTCCATAATCCCACGACCAGGAGGTGATAGCTAACCCCTGTGCATCGGTGAGGTTGGTCAGGGTGGTTTCCGAGCCCTGGCAGGCTATGCTGACGGTGAAATCCACCAGGGGTTTGGGTTTGACAATGACTTCCTGTATCAGTGAGTCCTTATCCCCTTCTGTGCTGGTGATAACCAGTTTTACCTGGTAAATGCCGGCGCCGGTAAAGGTATATTCGGGATTTTGTATCTCAGAGGAACTGCCATCATTGAAATCCCACTGCCAGGAGGCGATGCCGTCACCTGCAACCGACTGGTCAGTGAAATGCGTGGGTAAACCCTGGCAGACGGTATCTGCCTGGAAAAAGGCCTGGGTGTTTTTAACAATAAAGCTGTCTAATGCAGACCATTCACTTCCAAGGAAGCCCTGGTCAATAGCCTGTACCTGCCAGTAGTATTTATCCGATGAAATGTTACTCAAGGTATAACTGGCACCCAGATGAATATTACCCAAAGCCGGAATACGTCTGGTCCCGTTATCATCAGCAAGGGAAGCAAACTTCCAGTATTCATCTCCTTCATTTCGATACCGCAAATTATAGCTCATTGTTTTATCCGGTGTTTCATCCCCGGCCACAGGATCCCATGAAAGCCTTGTGCCGCCTGGAATATCAGCGCTTTTTAGATTTAGAGGAGGAGCAGGCTTCTGGTTAGGACTGAAAACACCCGCTTTCATTAAAAGGTTATTGCGGAAGACCTTTGTTATATTTACTCCGCTGTAATTACTTCCGGTCATCAGAATATCAAGATCCCCATCGTTGTCATAATCTCCAAAACGTAATGAACCCTGGGTGATCCCGGGCAAAACAATTTCGAGTTGTTCGGAAAAAGTATTGTTACCGTTATTCCGGAAAACCATGGTTTTATACCCCGCCGCTGTCTGACCCGCAATAAAAATATCAAGGTAACCATCATTGTCATAATCCCCCCAGGTTGAATAACTATCCCCACTGAAGGAAGGTAACCCAATTGCGCCGGGTTGTGCAACAAATTCACCATTTTCATTATACCGGTAAATACCGTTAAATCCCAATCCGTTTACCAATGCATCCGGTTTGCCGTCATTGTTATAATCGCCCCATGACATGGAACGTGCCCAGTACATGCCTTCAGGAATATCTGTTAGCAGGGTAAAGGTATTATCTCCATTATTACGGTATATTTCTGTCCTTCTGGCAACTCCCGAAGCAGGTTGGCCATTCAGAATTATGTCAGGATAACCGTCATTATCGTAATCTATCCATTCTCCAATTCCTGCCCAGATACCGGTAAGTTCAATATGTACCTGTTCAGTAAAAGTGCTATTACAATTATTCCGATATACCTTTGAAACGGGGACCTGGAATTTATCCATGCCTGTTAACAAAATATCCGGGTAACCATCATTATTATAATCACCCCAGGCAACTGAACCTGTGCTGATACCCAGGAGCATTATACTGGTTTGTTCCTCAAACATATTATTCCCGTTATTATGGAATATTTTTGTGTAATAATTACCGAAAATATCACTTCCAGTCTGTATGAAATCAAGGTAACTGTCACAATCATAATCCCCCCAGGCTGCATTGCTATAACTTAATCCCGGAATATCAATTCCTGTTTGTTCTGTAAATGATACATCACCGTTATTTCGGTATATTCCCGCTTTACCACCGGTGGGAGAATTTCCTGTTACCAGGACATCCAGAAAGCCGTCATTATCATAGTCACCCCAAATCGCCCCACCCCAACTTACATCTTCAAGGGCAATACCCGTTTGTTCACTGAAAAGGGCTGTGCTGAAAACTCCTATATTATCGGGAGAGTATGTTTGTGCATAAATCTCGGAGCCATTAATGCCTTGATATTCGATTACATGAATTATATAATTCTTCTGAGATTCCAGGCCAGTAAGTAAGAGGGAGTCTGCATATCCCTTATAAACACAATACCAGTCGGAAGATCCTATAGGGGATCCATCACCAAAAAGCGGATTAGCATAATAGGTTACATTATCCTGTGGTAAAGCCTTTCCGGATGTCCCTTCCCGGGCAAAAACAACACAACGGTCCCCATTTCCTCTTTGCCACCTTAACATTATGGATGTATTGTTTATGTATTCGCCATGAAGGCCGGAAGGTTGAACAGGACTTATGCTGAATTGTACTTCATCAGAAAAAGGACCTCCTGCAAAAGAATTATCAATAGCCTGAACTTTTACGTAATACACTGTATCCCAGCGAAGATCCTTTAAAATAAAAGTGGTATCGAGTTGTGCATTGCCTAAGGCCGGTATCCGGCGGAAGCCTTCCGGTGATGCATGTGGTGATACGATATTTATCGTCCCGCCTGAGGTACCTGCCTGTAAATTATAGCTTATGGAGCCAGGCGGGGTTTCATCGGTATCTACTTTATTCCATGACAACAATACGTTTTTGTCAAATATCTTATAACTGAGATTTTCAGGCTTGGCAGGTAATTGATTCGTCACTTCAACATTATTCCTGTATACTTTTGACACTTTATTCCCGTCCGGATCCTGTCCTTCAAGTAAAATATCGAGATCTCCATCATTATCATAATCTGCAAAAGCAACAGAACAATAATCCACTCCTTGCAGGAGTATCCCGGGTCTAACCGAAAAAGTATCACCACCCTCATTTCTGATGATCATTGATATTATTCTTCCATTGGAATTGCCGCATAACAAAATATCCAGGTCACCATCATTATCATAATCTCCCCAAACTGCAGAGCCGCCTGAAATAGCTGGCAAAGAAAGACCTGTCAATTCAGTAAAGGTGTTGTCCCCGTTATTGCGATATATTCTGGTAATACGATTAGAAATTGTAGTACCTGTTAAGAGTATATCAAGATATCCATCGCTGTTATAATCCCCCCAGGCAACAGAACAATAAAACACTCCCGGTAATTGAATGTCCTTCTGCTCTGTAAAGGTATTATCCCCGTTGTTCCTGAATATCTTGGTAACAGGTGCATAATTTGTGTAAGTTCCGGTTGCGCCGGCCATAATTACGTCCAGATATCCGTCATTGTCATAATCACCCCAGGCCACAGAACAGTGAGTAACCCCCGGCAGAGAAATACGTGCCTGTTTAGTAAAGGTATGGTTTCCTTCATTGCGATATATGTCGGAAACATACCCGTCAGCAGAATATCCCGTAAGATGAACATCCATATCCCCGTCGTTATCGAAATCCACCCAGGCAACAGATCCCTGTGAAACACCGGTCAGCGAAACAGTTGTTTGTTCGGTAAACGTATTATCTCTGTTATTCCGGTATATTATGGCAACATTCCCGTCAGACGTATATCCTGAAAGCAAAATATCAAGGTACTCGTCATTGTCATAATCTCCCCATGCTACAGAACTCTCACTAACCTGTGCAAGTGAGATATCAGTTTGTTCTGTAAATGTATTATCCCCGTTATTACGGTAAATACCGGAAAAATAATTATAGTTCTGTAGCATTCCGGTCAACAGTATATCCAGATGCCCGTCATTGTCATAATCACCCCATGCCACCGAACTGTGAGAAAGTCCTTTCAGGCTGATATCCGTTTCTTCAGTAAAAATAGTGTAGATGATTACAGGATTCCCGAAAGCTGCTTCTTTCAGGTAAAGCTCACTACCTTCACTTCCGTTGTATTCACAAACATGGAATATATAACTTTCACCCGGTATTAATCCGGTAATAATGGCGCTGTTATCTGTACCATTATAAACACATCTCCATCCATTGGAAGTAGTACTGTTCAGGGGATAGCTTATATTATCCTCCGGATCTGCCAGTCCCTCTGCCCCCTCCTTAATAAACACCGCTCTTTTTATTCCCCCACCCATTGCCCAGGTTATGCTTACCTGATTTGCCCTGACATTATAAAAATCGATGCCATTTGCCTGGGTCAATGGCCTGTACACAGGTAAGCTAAAACTTTGCTCCCCGGCAAACTTACTTCCCAAAAATCCGCCGTCAATAGCCTGAACCGACCAGTAATATGTTTTTCCGGGAACTACATTCATTAAGGGATAACCTTCCTCCACCCATTGAATACTTCCGGGAACAGGCAGCAGCCTTTTTCCATTCTGAATATGCCCCTGCGGAAAAGAATGGGGAGAACGAACAAAATAACTCTGTCCTGATTCATACACATAGATATTATAATTCAATCCGTCCTGCCCGGTTTGGTCATCGAAAGATTTGTCCCATTTAAACCTGACTCTTCCTTCATCAATTTCAGTAAACAATCCGATTGGCTCAGATGGAGCAGTATTCTTGGTGATCAGATCGTTACGGTAAATTTTCGCGATGTAGTTGTCCCCTGCATCCAGTCCGGTTATTACAATATCCATATCTCCATCATTGTCATAATCACCCCAGGCAACAGAACTGTTCCATAACCCTGTGAGTATTATTTCAGCCTGTTCTGTAAAACTGCCGTCTCCGTTATTACGGTAAATCTTTGTTGAAGGTGCTGATTTTGTTAGTCCGGAAATTAAAATATCAATGTAACCATCATTATCATAATCACCCAGGGAAACAGATCCATTTACAAAACCTTCAGTAGACTCAAGCGGCATCTCAGTGAATGAGTTGTCCCCGTTATTCTGATATAAAAACGTTCTGCGGTTCCAGTCATTATTACCCGTCAGGATTAAATCAATAAAGCCATCGTTATTGTAGTCGCCCCAGGCACCGCTTGCATTATAAAAAGTCATAAAGGCTTCATTCTCCGTAATTTCTGTAAAATTATTATTACCACTATTAGAGAATAGTTTGGTTATATATCCTTCATCAGAAAGACCGGTCAGAGCAATGTCTGTTTTTCCGTCATTATTAAAATCCGCCACCATTGCAGCTCCGTCAATAATACCAGGTAAAATAATTTCTGCCTGTTCAGTAAAAGTATTATTCCCGTTATTTTTGTAAATCTTTGCAATCCTATGGTAACCTGCATCCGAACCAATAAGAAAAATATCCATATCTCCATCGTTATCATAATCCATCCATTTACACGTTCCCTTATAAATACCGGTTAACTGGATACTGGTTTGTTCTGTAAAGGTATTATCGCCATTGTTACGATAGACCCATGAAATCGGGCCAGAGGAGGAATATCCTGTTAATAAAATGTCCGGGTAACCGTCATTATCATAATCACCCCAGTCTGTATCACAATGATAAACTCCCGGCAGAGATATTCCCTCCTGCCAGCTAAAGGTGCTATCGCCATTATTACGGTAAATTCTTGTAATAGAAACGGGATCTGATTCACCTGAAATGATAAGGTCTGAATAACCATCCAGATCATAATCACACCAGGCAACAGAGCCCAGATATACGCCAGGAAGGGATATTTCCGTTTGCTCAGTAAAAGGCTGGGAATAAATTGTCAGACTGGTAATGCCAATAATGACAAAAAGGAAAAGATATCTCATGATGAATATTTGTTGACTTTAATGATGCCCAGGCTGACACTAATGTATTACATTTGAATTCATTAGCATTACCAAAGTGAAAATTTAGTTTTATTAGAGTTAAGTAAGTTAATAATAAATTTATTACAATACAATACATGGAAAAAAATTATAAAGGTCACTAAAACCACGTAACCACTCAACCACATAACCACGTAACCACTTATTAAAAATAACCCTTCAAAATATTTTAACTAATCCAATATCCATATTCAATTTTTCTTTACTTTTACTCTAATCAATTTAAATATGGAATATTTTTTGCTTCTATTAATCTATATCATCAAATATCTATTATGCGGAATTCTGGCATAACAGACAGACGGGCCTCGTACAGACGGGCCTCCAGGCACGTCTCTGCAAACACACCTCATGGTACAGACGTGCTTCCAGGCATATCTGTACAGACGCACAGCCGTGCGTCTCTACATAACCACATAACCACTTAACCACTCTCCACAATATGCAACCAAAAAAAACAACCATAGCCCTCTGTTTTTCCCTCCTCGCTGCCACCCTTACAGCCCAGGAAAAACTGAACCCTGCCGACTATACCTTCAGCAAGGGTCTGAAATCCCAATCCGTCTTCCATGACGACTTCACCAAATTCAACAACTACTGGCTCCTTGGTGTCGAAGAGAACAGCTGGTCACAAACTATTGAGGATAACCGCCTCGTTTTTCAGTCGCTGACCAATAAAACAAAAGAAGACCTGCTGCCTGTCATTATCGACCAGAATCGCGATTTTGAGATCGAAACTTCCATGCGCTTTATGGAAGGTAAGATGGATAAAGCCTACGGACTGCAGTGGGGAAAAGCAGTTAATCCTTTCCGCCAGTACGACTTTCTCCTTACCGGGGGAGGACACTATTCCATTGATAAGTACGTTGGAGAATTCCACGATTATGTGCCGTTTACCCTGTCGGATAAAGTAAACCGCTATGCATATAATAAATTGACGGTAAGAAAAGTGGGCGACAAGTATTACTTCTTCCTGAATGAGAAACTTATCCATAACATGCCCTTCGAACCTTTCTTTGGAAATCTCATCGGCTTCCAGGTTCCTGATTATTCAACCATCCACATTGACTTTATTGAAGTTGCCTATCTCGATAAAAAGGAGGATAAAAAATCCAAGGTTCTGATTATGGATTATAAGTTTAACATTAACCAGGATAAGGTATCCATCGGGAAACCCGTGACCCTTACTCTGAATGTTACCAATGTAGGTGATAAGGATGCCGATGATCTGATCATTGACTATAAACTTCCCCCTGGTATTGAAGTGATTGATTTTAAGCCGGTATCTTCACTCAAAACGGGGGAAGAACAACTGGTAAGCCTTCAGTTTTTCGCCACCAAAGATTTCACAGACACCACCATTCCTGTTGCCTTTGACATCACCGGGGCCGACCTTACCAACGTGAATGATATCGACCTTACTGTGGCTATCGACCAACCTGTAAAGGAAGATGTGGATAAGATCATGGCCCAGACTTTCAGTGATTATCGCGGGGGAAACGACCCCCTCAAGGGACTGAATGTGGCTCAGGCTATGAAATCCGTTCAGGTGGGGAATTATTACGGACTTATTATCGGTATTAACAGCTACAGCGGGGACTGGCCTCCCCTGCAAAACGGGGTAAGCGATGCCAAAGCAGTAGCCCAGACTTTATCCGAAAAATATGAGTTTGATCAGATGAAAACCCTGTACGATAAGGAAGCTACCAGGGATAATATCCTTAAGGAATTCGAATGGCTCATGAATACTGCAAAAGAGAACGATAATGTATTCATCTACTACTCAGGCCACGGAGAGTACCTTGAAAACATGGACAAAGGCTTCTGGGTGCCGGTGGATGCCTCTTCAAAATCCATCTCAAGATATATCAGCAACGAGGATATACGCGCATTCCTCTCCGGGATCAGTTCAAAACACACCCTGCTCGTAACTGACGCCTGCTTTGCAGGTGATATTTTCCGTGGGAAGACAATGACCATTCCCTATGAAAACTCTACCAAGTACTACCATAAGGTGTACTCACTGCGCAGCAGGAAAGCACTTACATCCGGAGGCGTGGAACCAGTCCTCGATAAAGGAAAGGAAGGGCATTCCATTTTTGCCTATTATTTCCTGCAGGCACTCCGGAATAATAACGAAAAATATTTCGATGCCGGCCAGATATATGATTTCGTAAAAATCCCTGTCGTTAATAACTCCTATCAGACTCCGGAATACAGCCCGGTGAGGAACGCGGGAGATGAGGGAGGACAGTTTATTTTTATAATGAAATAGTATTAACTCCTTCGTGTCCCTTCGTGTGTCCTTTGTGTCCTTTGTGGTAAAAAAATAAACCACAAAGGACACGAAGGGTTTCACAAAGGTACACTAAGGCTATCTTCCCTTGATAATGACTAAAAACTACCTTTTATCCGTTACATTCCTGCTCCTCTTCCATACTTTATCCTTTTCCCAGCAATATTTCTTCAAACGCTTTTCCATCGAGGAGGGTCTTCCGCAATCTTCCGTATATTGCCTGCTCCAGGATTCACGCGGATATATATGGATGGGAACCGATGGCGGAGGACTGTCACGATTCGACGGAATGAAATTTGAATCCTTCACCAAAAGTGATGGCCTTTCGGATAATATCATCAGGAGCCTGTTTGAAGACAGCAAAGGAAACATCTGGATTGGAACGGATAACGGTCTTACTCTCTACAACGGCATTGAATTTATTATTATCGGCAACGAACAGGATTTGTACGGAACCACTGTATTATGTATCCTTGAAGGGGAAAACGGGATAATCTGGGTAGGCACAAACGACGGGGGCCTGTCCGGATTAACCCTGACTGATTCCCTTTCCATTACCGGTTTCACCAGGGAAGACGGACTGGTAAGCGATTTTATCTTCGATATCTACGAGGATGAAAATAACGCCCTCTGGCTGGCAATGGTCGGAGGACTTAATATTATCGAATTCAGTGGAACCGGATCACCACAGATAAAAAACATTACCCGGCCATCCGTTGAATCTAACTTTATCCTATCCATTGAACCTGCACCTGACGGCTCCGTCTGGCTCGGAAGTTATGGCGACGGCCTCTTCGTGGCCAAACCCTCATCAGACTATAAAAACATCAGCATTGATTACCATCCGGTAAACAATGCCCAACCCGGAATGATTATCTGGGATATAAAGTCCCGTAAAGACGGGGAAACCTGGCTGGCAACGGATAAAAACGGGATTATCAGGCTAAAGGATGGAGAAATCTACGGAAAATATAACAGGGAAAACGGCCTCCCTTCAAACCAGATCATTAATATAATAACCGACAACGAAGACAACAACTGGTTTGCTTCTTTCGGTCAGGGTGCAATCATGTTCCGGAATGAAAAATTTATCAGTTACAGCAAGGATGATGGATTATTAGGGAATCAGGTTTTTGACATCCTCCCCGATAATGAAAACAATCTTTATGTGGCCACAGAAGAAGGATTTCTCTGTTTTTCCCGGGAAAACGGCACGATCAGAAGAACACGTTATTTCACCTCACAAAACGGATTAAACGATAATGGGGCTAACACCATGATTCAAAGAGATAAACAAATACTGATCGGCACAAATAATGGCATCAATATATTTGACGGGAGACGCGTCTCCAATTTCCCTGTAAATAACGCACTACCCGACCGTAAGATTAACTGCCTGCTTGCTGACCGAAGCAACATTTTATGGATCGGAACCAACGGAGGGTATGGAAGACTTGCAGGAGACGACCTTTTCTTTTTAAGCCAGGAAGAAGGACTCATCCATGATGAGGTGCAAACAATGATTGAAGACAAAAAAGGCAGAATCTGGTTGGGAACACTGGGCGGACTGGTTATGCTGGAGGGAGAAACCTATACAGATTACAATGCGGAAGACGGGCTGTCTTTCCTCAGAATTAATTCCCTGGCTGAAGATAAAACAGGAAATATATGGATAGGAACCTTCGGCGGAGGAATATATAAGTTTGATACCTCCAAAACTTCCATGCCTATATCTCCGGTTGCAGGCAAAGGTGTACTCTCTTCAAATACAATAAATTCCCTTATGTTTGCCAGTGAAAACCTGTTAATTGCCGGTAACGACAAGGGATTCGACCTCATTAAACTGAATAATGATTTGTCGGTGGATGGAGTGATCCCTTACGGACTGAATGACGGATTTACCGGAGGAGAAAATACACTTAATTCTATAACCCTGGATAAAACAGGAATGATCTGGTTTGGCACGAGGAACGGACTTATCAGATTTAATCCGGAGCTGGACAGGGAAATTCATAATGAACCTGCAACCTTTATCACAGATATTAAACTCTTTTTTGAAAAAGTAGACTGGAATCAAAAGGGATTTTCGCCGGGAAAATGGTTTGGCTTACCCGAAAACCTTGTATTATCCCATAAGGATAACCATGTTACGTTCGAATGGACAGGCTTTTCATTTCAGAATCCGGAAGATATCCTGTTCTCATATTCACTGGAACCTCAAAGCAAGGAATGGGCGCCATTCAGCGGAAAACGGGATATGTCGTTTTCCGGACTTACTCCCGGTAATTACACCTTTAAGGTTCAGGCAAAAAACAAATATGGAATTACCGGAGATATTACCGCATTCAAATTCACTATTAAACCCCCTTTCTGGCAAACAACCTGGTTTATTGTTACCATGAGTCTGCTGGTAATAGCACTGGTTATAACCGGAGTCAGACTCAGGGTGAGAAACCTGGTGAGGGAAAAAATAAAGCTGGAAAATATTGTTAAGGAAAGAACCCGGGAAGTGGTGGAGCAAAAAGATGAAATCGAAAGACAGCGGGATATCGTTACCTTTCAGAAAAAGGAAATCACCGACAGTATTCATTATGCAGAAACCATTCAAAGGGCTGTTCTTCCTGAAGAAACAATTTTGAACGGTTTCTTTACTGATTATTTTTTATTGTTCCGCCCTAAAGATATCGTAAGCGGGGATTTCTACTGGATGAGCCGAAAGGACGGGTACATAGTGTTTACTGCAGCCGACTGTACAGGACATGGTGTGCCGGGTGCATTCATGAGTATGCTCGGCGTCAGTTTCCTGAATAAAATAGTGAATGAGTCGGGAGTGCTACAACCCGATGCAATATTGAACAGCCTGAGAGAAAATATTATTACCGCCCTGAAACAGAAGGGGGCCTTTGAAACCAGCAAGGACGGGATGGATATCGCACTATGTTCATTAGATACTGACAAGAAGAAACTATTATATGCCGGTGCCAACAACCCACTGTATGTATTCAGGAAAACAGGCAGTGAATATGAACATATTGAAAGAAAAGGAGATAAAATGCCTGTCGGCTTTCATTCACGGATGGATAATTTTACACTTCATGAACTGGAACTGCAGAAAGGTGATACCATTTACCTCTTTTCCGACGGATTTCATGATCAGTTCGGTGGCCCTGACGGCAAGAAATTCATGAAAACAAGATTCATCCGGATGTTACAGGAAAACCAGCATCTGGATATGGCTTCACAAAAAGATACATTCAACAAAACGCTGGATGACTGGATCAACTACCCCTCCGAAACCTGCTCCCCTGTGGGCCAGATTGATGATGTGATTTTGCTGGGAGCCAGACTTTAATTTATCACTCCCTGGCGATATATTTAACAGTAACTTTTTCTATATCAATATTTCACTATTTTCCTAACTTGTATTTCCCCATTTATAGAATAAATATTTATAAAATAAACTCCCTTTATTAATTCGTCTGTTGAAATATTTGCGGAAGGAAAGTCTTTAAGAACAATACTTTTAAGTGTCTCGCCTAGAATGTTAGTTATATCAATCCTAACAACACCTTCCGTATTCAATATTGTGATAGAGCTGGAAAATGGATTGGGAAAGATCTGTATTTTTTCGGAATAAATTCCATTAACAGATGTTCCCAGTTCAAATATTACTTCAATGGTGTGATCTTGTATGACGTTTTCAAATTGGTATTCTGTAACAACACCTACGCTTTCACTATCCACCAGAACATCTGAAATTTCGTAATACTCATCGGATGTTATTGTAAACGATTGACTTGAACCATGTTCCACTAAGACCTCCCCAACAGGTTCAATACTTCCACCCTCACCGGCTGTGGCTGTTATTGTATGCCTGACCAGTGTAAATGACACTTCAATAGTGTGATCTTGTATAACGTTTTCAAATTGGTATTCTGCAACAACACCTACGCTTTCACTATCCACCAGAACATCTGAAATTTCGTAATACTCATCGGATGTTATTGCAAACGATTGACTTGAACCATGTTCCACTAAGACCTCCCCGACAGGTTCAATACTTCCACCCTCACCGGCTGTGGCTGTTATAGTGTATGTAATCGGTAAAGGAGTAACTTCAACTACATTAGAAGGTTCTGACTCACCTATAGAATAAACTGCTTTTATATAATAACTATATGTTTGTCCATTAATTACATCATAATCAATATACCCTGTAGTATCTACCGGATCCATATTTATTTTTACATCACCCCTGTATATATTATAACCGACGTTGGATCCCGGCGCATCCCAATTCAGGGTAACAACCTCGCTGCCTGCTTCTGCTGTAAGATTTGCCGGAGGAAGCATTACTGAAGAAATAATAAAGACGCCTTCTGACTCGTCAAAGATCGCAGCATTGTCTGATTTACGAATCCTGACTTTGGTTTGAGTACCGGGATTATCAGGAACAAACCAGTCATATTGTCCAACGGAAGCTGAGGAGGGTGTAGTGTTTATAGGAAGCCAATTTGCACCTCCATCTATACTGTAATCTAATAATACAGATACCACCTCATCGGATGATGACCATAATATAGGATATATGCTATAAACTATGATTATTTCACCTCCATCAGGTTGTTCGATGCTTATCGGAGGACCTATGCTAAAGAAGTTGCCTGTAGAAAAGATACTGTCCACATTGGAATCACTGATCCTCACAAGGCAAGTATTTGATTGTATAGCAGGCACAAGCCAATTATAACTTCCTGTTCCGGCACTGGTACTGGCGATAATGGTTTTCCAAGTATCTCCTCCATCATCTGAATATTCCAGTTTAACATTGCTCATGTTATACTGACTCCAGGTAATTGATCTGTACGTAGCAGAACTCCAGAATTCTCCTCCCACGGGAGAAGTTAATTCAAGCTCAAATATTGTAAAATTATTTTCAGTGATAAAATAGATATCCGGATCATCAGCCAGTGATATCTTAATCATGCCCTTAGTGGTATTTACATCAGGAACCACCCAGTCAAAAATCCCATCTTCGGGATCAATATTACCGGCAATCTCATTAAATGTAACACCACCATCAGAAGAAAAATATAAATTCAGCAAGGAGGATATATCAGCATCTATCCATGTAATTGTTGAGTGTTCAGCGCTTCGTAATCTCATTCCTTCATCATTCGGTGAAGTGATCGTGAGATATTTACTGAGTACCTCAAACGGGATTGCGGTTTCATCAGAAATCATTTCATGATCTTTATCTTTTATTCTTAACAGACATTGCTGCGAAGGTATAACAGGCAGTGACCAGGTGTAGGAAGATAATTCAGCATTTATAGAATCATTAATAATCAACCAGTTTTCACCATTATCCGTTGAATATTCCAGTTTCACAAAATCAATGTTGTCGCTTTCCCATTCTATGTTAATAGCTGATCCCCCTATGAATTGTTCACCGCCTGCAGGATTAATCATTTCCAGTTTGGTAATGGTAAAGGGATGATCGCTCCAATCATTATTTGCAGGGTTTTCATAATCAGATACACGGAAATAACAAGCAACAGAAAGAGAATCTGGCACTAACCAGTTATAACTTCCCTGGCTTGCAGGTACGTTTTGAGCTATTTCCTGCCATGATAACCCGCTGTTATAAGTGATTTCAAGATTAATATTATTCACCTCGTTTGCCATCCAACTTATGTCAATTCCTCTCGCACTCTGGATCTTCACGATGGATCCTTCAGGTGATGTAAGTGTGACCGAAGGTGGAACCGATGTAGTAATTGCAAAAGTGCTTTCTGAAATATCGAAGAATGTATTGGGAATATGAACCGATTCAATTTTGATCAGGCACTCCTCTGAGTTAATAAATGGGACAGTAAAGGAAAAGTATCCTTCAGGAGCAGATAGTGGTGCGGTATTAAGATAAACCCAGGAAGTCCCATTATTAAATGATAATAATATATTAATTGGGGAGGTAGTGTTTGAATTCCAATATACTGTTTTTTTTGTTCCTGCCTGCCAGCTTTCACCTCCTTCTGGAGATAATAAAACCAGTATCGGATCAGGAAAGTCCTGCCATGAAAAATAAGGATAGCCATTATTAACATAAAAACTATCTTCTTCCCATATACCTGAAAAATCAAAATTCAGATAAGTATCAAAAGGATAAGGATATGTCATCTGCTCTGTTGTTCTTCCTTCGCCCCCCGTAGAAGCAGATTGATTTGACGTTTCTGTATTCCAGTAGCCGTTCGTAACGGTTGCCCAGTTATTTCCTGTCAGGCCTCCTATTGTACTACCTGATCCGTTTACCCATCCAATGCTATAGCATCTACTCACCGTACAATCCCAATTGTTAATCCCTACCAAACCTCCGGTTATTGAATTTCCGCTAACACTTCCGGTGCTATAACAGTCGTATATATAGGCACTATAAGAAGTATATCCCACCAGGCCCCCGACATATTGATTCCCGGTTACACTTCCTGAACTATAATTACCTAATGCAGAAGAACTGTGCAGGTATCCTATTATACCTCCAACATAATCTCTTCCATTGACATCACCTGTGCTATAGCTCATTGCGACTCCAATATCAGGAAAGGTATTTTTCCCTACCAATCCACCAACATAATCTCTTCCATTTACATTTCCTGTACTATAACAATCCAGTATTTTCCCGGCGCTATTATTATTAATGCCTGCCAAACCACCTACATTATCAACACCACTTACATAACCGGTGCTATGGCTATTAGTCACGGAAGCATTATTATTGTTCCCTACCAAACCGCCTGTATTTAATGCCGTTCCTATCACATAGCCTGAACTCATACTGTTACTTATGTTGCAATATCCTGCACTTCCTACAAGCCCACCAACAGAATTTCTTCCGCTTACATTTCCAGTACTGGTACAATTTAAAATAGTTGATCCGGAAGATACCTCCCCTACAAGGCCGCCGACATATTCATCACCGCTTACATCTGCCTCGCTATAGCAGTTATCTATGATGTTCGATCTGTAACGACCCACCAAACCACCAATAAATTTACCTGTACCGTTAACAACGCCTGTAATGGAACAGTTCACAATAATGAATTGATAAGAGTATCCTGCTAAACCACTAACATAATCGCCTCCTGTGATTTGGACATTAGATAAAATCAGGTTATTGATTCTGTCATTTTCAACAAGCCAGGAACTCGAAGTATTACCAAACAATCCTACATAGTTTGTACCGGGACGATTAATGTACAACCCGTCAATTGAATGACCCTCACCATAATAAAACCCATAGAAAGGAGTAGTGCCATTTCCTATCGGACTCCAGCCCTGTCCCTCAAACCAGTTAATAGTCTCCGATGCATCTATATCAGCAACCTGTTTGTAAAATGTAGCTCCCCACCTGGAAGAACTTTCAGCTATCCAGTACAGATTTTCAAGTGTTGCAATTTCGTATGGATCAGTAATCGAGCCGTCTCCAACTGTTGGGGCTGTTGCTTGTTGCGCAAAAGAACTTGAAATTTGCAGCGAGTAAAAAATTAGCACTTTGACAAAAAACGTAAATACTTTTTTCATAGTCTTGCGTTTTTATATTTTTAAGCAAGTTAATCCGAATCTTAGTATTATGCAATATATGGTGAAGGAAAATAGATTATTTGGATAACCTTTATCTCTTCCGCCTCAATCAGCCGAATGATATAAAAAGCTGGTTTATGTTCGGAGGATGATCATTTCGTCATTTTCCCAGGGGTTGCCAACCACCAGTTTGAGGACAGGCTCCCTGGCTATTGATACCCCTCCGGGGTAATTTGCTCATTTACTTTTGCTTATCCACTCATCCACTCATCCACTTAACCACGTCCCCTTTGTCCCCTCAACAGTTGTGCGTACTCACTTCTCTCTTCTCACTTCTCTCTTCTCACTTCTCCTTATAAGATTCAGCGCCGACCCCGCCTTAAACCATTCTATCTGATTTTTATTGTAGGTATGACTTAAAGCAATTACTTCCGATGAATTATCGCTATGATATACTACAAGATTCAGCCGGCTTCCGGGAGCAAAATCACTCAGACCCGTAATATCGAATTGATCATCTTCCAGAATCCTGTCATAATCATCCTTGTTTACGAAACTGAGGGCAAGCATCCCCTGCTTTTTCAGGTTTGTTTCATGGATACGGGCAAAGGACTTCACAATTACTGCCCTCACATTCATATATCTGGGCTCCATGGCTGCATGTTCCCTGGATGATCCCTCCCCGTAATTCTCATCACCGATAATCACGGAACCCATACCTGCAGACTTATAAGCTCTGGCAACATCAGGCACAGGCATATATTCTCCGGAAATCTGATTCTTCACATGATTGGCCATATCATTAAAATAGTTAATAGCTCCTATCATCAGATTATTGGATATATTCTCCAGGTGTCCGCGGTACCGGAGCCATGGACCAGCCATGGAAATATGATCGGTGGTGCATTTCCCTTTAACTTTGATCAACAATTTTAGTGCTTTAAGCTCTTCCCCTTCCCACGGTTTAAATGGTTCAAGCAGCTGAAGTCTTTTTGAGTCAGGATCAACGATTATTCTGACCCCTGATCCGTCAGAGGAGGGCTCTTTGTAACCTTTAATACCGGAAGAAAAACCTTTAACAGGCATTTCGGAGCCTTCAGGTTCAGTCAGTTTTATTTTTTCACCCTTGTCATTAACAATAAAATCGGTTAAGGGATTAAAACGGAGGTCTCCCGCAATGGCAAAGGCTGTAACAATTTCAGGACTGGCAACAAAAGCATGAGTATTGGGATTCCCGTCATTTCTTTTGGCAAAATTACGGTTGAAGGATGTGATAATTGAATTTTTCTCCTGCTTATCAGCATCCTTTCTTGCCCATTGTCCTATACAAGGTCCACAGGCATTGGCAAGCACAGTTCCCCCGATGTCTTCGAATATCTCAAGTAAACCATCCCTCTCAATGGTTGATCGCACCAGTTCCGACCCCGGGGTAATGGTAAATTCCGATTTTACTTTCAGTCTATTATCCAGTGCCTGCCTGGCCACTGATGCCGCTCTGGAGATATCCTCATAGGATGAATTTGTACATGAACCAATAAGACCTACGTCCAGCCTGGCGGGCCATTCGTTCTCAGTTACCGCCCTGGCAAATTGTGATAATGGCCATGCTTTATCGGGTGAAAAAGGTCCGTTTATATGGGGTTCCAATTCGGAAAGATTGATTTCTATAACCTGATCAAAATATTTCTCCGGGTTTTTATATGCCTCCTCATCTCCGGTAAGATGTTCAGCTACCCTGTCCGCCATGTCAGCAATCTCAACTCTGCCTGTGCCAAAAAGATATCCCCTCATCTTATGGTCGTACCCGAATAAAGAGGTGGTAGCCCCGATCTCTGCTCCCATATTACATATTGTTCCCTTCCCTGTACAGGAAATAGTTTGTGCCCCTTCACCAAAATATTCAAGGATATATCCGGTACCCCCTTTAACAGTGAGAATTCCAGCCACCTTCAGGATAACATCTTTCGGTGATGTCCATCCGTTTAATTTTCCGGTTAGCTTAACTCCAATAAGCTTAGGGAATCTTAATTCCCATGGCATGCCTGCCATAACATCAACAGCATCAGCACCTCCAACACCAATGGCTACCATCCCAAGTCCTCCTGCATTCACTGTATGAGAATCAGTGCCAATCATCATTCCTCCCGGAAAAGCGTAATTCTCAAGTATCACCTGGTGAATGATGCCGGCACCCGGTTCCCAGAAATCAATCCCGTATTTGTCTGAAACACTGGCCAAAAATTCAAAAACCTCTTTATTCATTTCAAAAGCCACCGGAAGATCCTTTGCTGCTCCCAGCTTCGCCTGAATAAGATGATCACAATGAACAGTGGAAGGAACAGCAACTTTCTCCTTACCTGCCATCATAAATTGTAATAATGCCATTTGTGCAGTCGCATCCTGCATTGCAACCCTGTCAGGGTTAAACCCTACATAATCAATTCCTCTTTTGAATGGGTGTAATATCTCCTCATTGTCCAGATGGACATATAAAATCTTCTCAGTAAGCGTTAAAGGCCTTGTAATAACTCCTTTTACTGTCTCAAGTTTTCTTGCCAGCCCGGAGTAAAACTCCCTTATCATTTCCAAATCAAATATCATATTGTTGAATTTTAAAATTTTCCGCGAAATTAATGAATGCTTATAAAGTTTCCTCAATAATCTTTATTAATAAAGCGTTTATTATCATATTTTGTTCATAATTTTTTTAATTTTATCAGATAATATATAGCCTCTATACTGTGTTAAAAAAAGGCATCAACGATTTGATCATAACAGGTGCTCTGTTCAGGGAAAACATGAGAGTGTCACTTCAGGCGATAAAAACCAACAGGTTACGGACAATTTTAACTGTATTCATTATTGCATTCGGTATCATGGCACTGGTAGGCATACTGACAGCCATCGATTCCATTAAAAAATCCCTTACCAGTGAGTTTATGGTTATGGGAGTTAACACCTTTACCATCGAAAGCCGAAGCATGAATGTACATGTAGGAGGAAGACAATACCGGCGGAAAAATCATGCTTTTATCAGTTACCGCCAGGCTGAGAAGTTTAAAAATGATTTCGATTTCCCGGCAACTGTTTCTGTATGGACAAGGGCTTCAGGGATCGGTGTGATTAAATATGAGAATTATAAATCCAATCCGAACACAAATGTTCTGGGTGTCGACGAAAACTATCTGAATGCTTCAGGCTTTGAGATTGAATCAGGAAGGGCTTTTTCTGCTGAAGATATCCGGAATAACCGGAATTATGTTATCATCGGAAAAGAGCTTGCAAATAATACCTTCCGGAGTCATATCAATCCCCTGGATAAAATCATTACTATAGGCTCAGGTAAATACAGAGTAATAGGGATTACAAAAGAACGCGGGTCCGGTATGGGCATGATTAATGACAGAGTCTGTATGATACCCTATACTAACGTACGACAATATTTCTCCAGGCCACAGATGAATTATTCAGTAAGTGTCACAACCGGAAATCCTGAATTACTTAACATGGCAATGAATCAGGCTGAAGGAATATTCAGAAATGTCAGAGGCTTAACTGCGGGCGATGAATCTGATTTTAATATCACAAGCAGTGATAATCTTGTTAATATTTTGCTGGAAAACCTCAGAAATATTACTTTTGCTGCAACCCTGATTGGATTGATCACATTGGTAGGCGCCGCTGTCGGATTAATGAACATCATGCTGGTGTCTGTAACCGAACGAACCAGGGAGATCGGGGTCAGAAAAGCAATTGGGGCTAAAGCCTCAACCATAAAACAACAGTTTCTCTTTGAGTCTGTATTTATTGGTCAGATCGGCGGGATAACAGGTGTTATAATGGGGATAATTATTGGCAACGTGGTATCCGTTTTATTAAAAACGTCTTTCATTATTCCCTGGGCATGGATATTGCTGGGCATTTTCCTCTGTTTTCTGGTTGGAATAATTTCAGGGTATTTCCCTGCAGTGAAAGCAGCCAGGCAGGATCCAATTGTTGCATTACGATATGAATAACTAATATATAGCATTATGTCTACTTACCATTTAGCAAAAACTTTCAATACCCCTGAGGTTAAACTGGATGCGTCAGCCGGCTCCTTAACAATGGAAGGCAGATCAATACCTGAAGACCCAAATGATTTTTTCGGGGATATTATTCTTCACCTTGAAAAATATTATCAGAATCCTAAACCCTTAACAAAGGTCGAACTTAAACTGGAATATGTCAACAGCGGATCATCCAAGGTTTTGCTTGAAATTCTCAGGATGATCAAGACACAGTATGATAAGGGAAATGATTGCATTGTAAACTGGTATTATGAAGAAGATGATGAATCTATACAGGAACTGGGGCAGCATTATAAAAATACAGTGAAAGTACCATTTAACCTGATTCCTGATTCCTGATTCAAGATTCAAGATTCAAGATTCAAGATTCAAGATTCAAGATTACTCATTGCTAATTCACGAGCCGGTGGCTGAGCTTGCCGAAGCCAGCTTGCCGAAGCCAGCTTGCCGAAGCCCAGATTCCAAATCCCAGATTCTAAATTCAAGATAAAACCTAACTGTATTTATTACCTCCTAATGTTTCGCGCTTTTTAAGAATCATTATTTAAATCTCTTCTGTTTTTTTACAAGTTGAGCATGTGAGAAACTTAAGGTATCTCAATTTATGAATTACCTGGCTTTGGCAAGCTGGCTTCGGCAAGCTGGCTTCGGCAAGCTGGCTTCGGCAAGCTCAGCCACCGGCTCGTGAATTAGCAATGAGTAATCTGGAATTTGGAATCTGGAATTTGGAATCTGGAATTTGGAATCTGGAATTTGGAATTTAGTCTCATTTAATAGTCGCAGATGCTTTTTATTTTTGTTCTATTAAATATTTATAGTTAATTTTGCAGACTGAAAAAATAAAAGAGTTTGTATTTAGATTCCCTTAAAATAACTTATAATAATAAACACTATGACAAAAATAAAAGTTGGAATTAATGGTTTCGGCCGCATTGGAAGGCTGGCTTTCCGGGCTGCAATGAAAAGAAATGATATTGAAATCGTAGGCATCAATGATTTGATTGATGTTGATTATATGGCATATATGCTGAAATACGATACTATTCATGGTCAGTTTGCAGGAACTATTGATGTAAAAGATGGCCAACTGGTGGTTAATGGTAACACTATCAGGGTTACCTCCGAACCAAATCCGGCAAATCTGAAATGGAATGAAGTGGGTGCAGAATATGTTATTGAGTCAACCGGTTTATTCCTTACCAAAGATACTGCTAAAGGACATATAGAAGCAGGAGCAAAAAGAGTGGTGATGTCAGCTCCTTCCAAAGATGATACTCCGATGTTTGTAATGGGGGTTAACCAGGATGCTTATAAAGGCGACATGGCTTTTGTGTCAAATGCTTCATGCACAACAAACTGTCTGGCACCGATAGCAAAAGTCCTTAACGACAACTGGGGAATTGTGGAAGGTCTTATGACCACTGTGCACGCTACTACAGCCACACAAAAAACCGTTGACAGTCCTTCAAAAAAAGACTGGAGAGGGGGGCGTGCTGCTGCAGGCAACATCATTCCTTCTTCTACTGGTGCAGCAAAAGCAGTTGGTAAAGTTATCCCGTCTCTGAATGGTAAACTTACCGGTATGGCTTTCAGAATACCGACACTCAATGTTTCAGTTGTGGATCTCACCTGCAGGCTTGAAAAACCTGCTTCCTATGATGATGTCAAAGCAGCCATGAAAAAAGCTTCTGAAGGACCGCTTAAAGGTGTTCTCGGATATACGGAAGAGAATGTGGTTTCAAGTGATTTCATAGGTGAAGAACGCACCTCAGTTTTCGATGCCGGAGCAGGGATCTCACTGAATAATAATTTTGTGAAGGTTGTATCCTGGTACGATAATGAATGGGGATATTCATGCAAGCTTCTGGATCTTATCGCACATATGAATACGGTGAAATAATTCAAGGTTCAAGATTCAAGATTTCAAATTCAAGATTCAAGATTCAAGATTCAAGATTACTCATTGCTAATTTACAAACCGATGGCTGAGCTTGCCGAAGCCAGCTTGCCGAAGCCAGCTTGCCGAAGCCAGGTAATTCATAAATTGAGATAACTTAAGTTTCGCACATGCTCAACTAGTAAAAAAACGGAAGAGATTTAATTAATGACTCTTATCTGACCTAAATAAAGAATGTTGGTTTGAGCAAATATGCAAACAGGCTGAAGGGCTGAATGTGAAATGTGAAATGTGAAATCTTGAATTTGAAATCTGGAATCTTGAACCTGGAATCTTGAATCTTGAACCTGGAATCTTGAATCTTGAATCTTGAACCTAATAATAATTCTCCTCCTCCTCCATCTTCTTTTGTTCCTTTATGGACTTCCGGCGTATCTTCCGGTCCTGTTTTTCGGCTTCACTGCTTCTCCTTGCAAGTGCAGCTTCACTTATATCAATATATTTCCCGAAACGATAGCTTACAAAAAGATTTAGAAAATAAAAATCATTCCGCTCATTCGCCATAATAGGGATTTTCTTTGTGAATACATCTAGGGAGACTCCCGCCTCAAGTGAATGTAAAACAATATCAAGCCTTGAATATTCAAAACTAAAGCCCGTTTTTACAGAAACCCCGGGAGCAATCGAAATCTCTTTAACTCCTTTAAATACAGATGCACGTCCATAAATATTACTCTGGTGTGTGGAAACTGAGAATTTTTCAGTTTGCAGGTAAAACTCATAAGGATTAGCCGAAGCATATAATACTTCATAATAAATAGGTTTGATAAATCCTATTGCAGGACCTCCGGAATAAAAATACCTGACTGACACCCCTCCCCTGTCGTTCTTTCTGAATAATTCATTCTGCTTTCCGTACATCCCCCTGAGTTCAATAAAACCATTTTCTTTACCGAAAACAAAACTGCGGTTACTGTAAATATTGTTGGAAATTCGAATTTCTTTAGGATGTTTGATATTTAACAACTCGATTTCATAAAGATACTGACTTCTTGCATTAATTCTCTGTCCATATCTGAAACCCGCACCCAGCCCGTTGGAATTCAGGTAGACTCCTGCAGATTGTTCATTACGGTATAATAACCTGGGTTGAAGGTCTAATTCACCCTGTGAGTACAATAAGCTTAAATTTGATAAAAGGAGAAAAACAGAGAATCCCGTAATCCTGCAAATTCTATCCCCGGCATCTGCATTAGATCCAATCAGGCATAGCACACCTGAAACTGCATTCGCCAATTTGCCGGTTATTGATTTTACCCCAATTCCGGCTGGAATATCACGGTATTTTAATGCATTACCCATCGTGCTTTTTCTGATGTATAAATTTAATAACCACGCCTTGCAAAATTACCGGTGTAAATTGAAATAACAAAAGAATCAGGGAAAAGTTTTATAAAACTTGTTGGGAAATAAGAAAGGAAAAATGCCTGGTGATTGGCTGGAATCATCAAGCATTATGTGTAAATATGGCAGGGAAATTATCCGCGGGTTTCAACCTGCTCAGTGTCAACATCAGTGCGATAGGCAGGACAGACTTTTTTATTACAGGCAGAGACAAGCATTCCAACTGCAATAGCCAATATCAGAATAATTGCTGTTTTTTTCATTACGTGTATATTATAAGTTGCTTAACTTAAGTGCTTATTATATTCTATCTTCAGAAAAAATAAACACAAATATCCGAATTATGGTTGCAATATACAAAATTATTTTTGATATACTGAATGTGAAATATTTTAATCATTTTAACATTAAATACAAAAGCTAATTTTTGTCATAATAACAACGGAAAAGAGGTAATTACTATATTTACACCCGCATTTATCTGTTATGTATATTAAACTTTACAACGAAAATACAAACCTGAGACAGGTCAGACAGGTTTGCGAAATCCTTGACAGCGGAGGTGTGATTATTTACCCTACTGATACTGTATATGGACTGGGTTGTGATATTTACCGTCAGCGTGCCATTGAGCGTATTGCCAGGATAAAGGGCATTAAACCTGAAAAAGCAAACTTTTCATTTATTGTATCAGATCTGAGCCATCTGTCCGACTACACCAGAAATATTGAAAACCGCATCTTCAAGCTGATGAAATCAAACCTGCCCGGTCCTTTCACCTTTATTCTGCCTGCTAACAATCAGGTTCCACGTATTCTGAAGAATAAGAAAAAAACGGTAGGTATAAGAATCCCTGATAATAATATTATACTCACTGTAGTAAAGGAATTAGGACATCCAATTCTTACAACTTCCATCCATGATCATGATAAAATTCTTGAATACACAACAGATCCTGAAATAATCTATGAAAACTTCAAAGACAGAATTGACCTTCTGATTGATGGAGGATATGGAGGTAATGTTCCTTCAACAATAATTGACTGTACGGCGGATGAACCTGTTATTATCCGTCAGGGTCTGGGTATAATAAAATAAGCTTACCTTATTTTCTCCAGAATTCAGGGGAGAAGAGTACCAGTACGGTAAAAAGCTCCAGCCGCCCTATGAGCATAAGCAAGGAAAGAAACCACTTCCCGATATCAGGAATGTGATTATAATTGTTCATAGGCCCTACACCTCCTATACCCGGGCCTATATTGCCGATACAGGCAATAACTGAACCCAGAGAGGTATCCAGGTCATATCCCAATGCTGACATGCCTAACATGCTGATAACGATAATTATCAGGTAGAATGAAATAAATGCCAGTACGTTGGTAATGAGCTGAGTATCCAGGAGTTGGTTGTTAAATCTAACAGGAATCACTGCATTGGGATGAATCAGACGCTTCAGTTCCAATGCGCTGTTCTTGATCAGCACCACAACTCTCATTATTTTGACTCCACCACTCGTACTACCGGCAGATCCGCCAAAAAACATGAGAAATAAAATAAGAACCCCCAGGATCGAAATCCAGCTGAGGTAATCATATGTAACATAACCAGTTGTGGTTAAAATGGATACTACCTGAAACAGGGATACCCTGAAAGACTCTTCAGGTTTCAAATTAAGTGAAAATATAAGACCTGTTCCGATAATAAAAGTAAATAATAAGATAAAACCCAAGTAATACCGAAATTCTTCATTTCTGTAAACTTTATCGAATCGCAGGTGCAATGCAAAATAGGAAATAGTGAAATTGGTACCTGCTATAATCATAAAAATGATAATAACATACTGAATGAAAGGCGAATCCCAATATGCTATGCTTGCATTTTTGGTACTATAACCCCCGGTTGACATAGTGGTGAAGGAATGACAAACGGCATCAAAAATATCCATGCCTCCAATCCAGAGAAGTACTGTTTCAGCAAAAGTAAAAATAATGTATATCAGCCATAACCTTGCTGCTGTTCCCCTGATACGTGGATGGAGTTTATCATAAGTGACACCGGGGACTTCAGCAATGAATAGCTGCATACCGCCAATCCCAAGTAAAGGAAGTATTGCAAGCGATAAAACAATAATCCCCATACCTCCTATCCACTGTGTAATACTCCGCCAGAAAAGCATCCCGTGCGATAAGGCCTCAATATCATCGAGAATAGTAGCCCCTGTAGTTGTAAAACCCGACATAGTCTCAAAAAATGCACCTGCCATGGAAGGTATTGACCCGGAAAGAATAAAAGGGAGCGTCCCAAAGAGAGAAAACAGTATCCATCCCATTGATACTATGATATATCCTTCCCTTCGGTAAATATTTTTTTCTGCATTACGGGAAAAAAAATAAGATACACCGCCAATAAGTATGGTAATTCCTCCGGAAAGCAGGAATATAACAAAATCTCCTTCACCATACAACAAGCTTACCGGAATGGAAAGAAACATGAAAAGGCCTTCAATGATTAAAAGAAATCCCAGGATATTTACAACCATTCTTGTGTTAAGCATACCTGATTTCAATTGAAGAATTTACCGACGGTACTGATTGATCCGGGAAGTGAAAAGACCACTACCCTGTCGCTTGGTTTAATAACTGTATCCCCGTTTGCTATAAAACTGCTGTTGCCCCTTACAACTCCACCGATGATTGCGTTTTTTGGAAAATCCAGGTCTCTAAGACTGCCTTTGGTTACAGGAGAATCCTGTTTAGCCACAAATTCCATGACTTCAGCTTCAGTTCCTGTAAGACACCTGATGGTGGTCACATCCGAACTCATGGTAAACCTGAAAATACGGCCCGCTGCTATCAGCTTCTTGTTAATGATAGTATCTATACCTATGTTCTCTGAAAGAGGAATGTAATCCATGTTCTCAACCTCGGCTATCGTCTTGCGCACACCCATCTTCCTGGCAAGAAGACAGGAAAGAATATTGGTCTCGCTGTTTCCGGTAACTGCAATAAATGCATCCATACTGGATAAACCTTCCTGGTTGAGCAAATCTACATTTGTCCCATCACCGTTAATAACCAGGGCATTATCAATATTATTCGATATTCTGTAACTTTTTTCCCGGTCTATTTCAATCAGTTTAACATAATGCTGATCCCCAAGGTCCTGGGCTGTACGAACTCCTATCCTGCTTCCCCCAAGTATCATAATGTTCCTTACTTCAATATTCTCCTTGCCTGTGTAACGCAGCAGGTTGTTTACACCTCCCTTATTAGTGATCACATACACCAGATCTCCCTCCTGAAACATATCATGCCCCCGCGGTATAATGGTCTTTTCATTACGAGTAATGGCTACAGCACGATATTCGAGAACATCATCCGGATCACTTATGTCAATCAATGTTTTATTAATAATGGGTGCATTTTCTTCCAGTCGGAAAGCATAAAGATGAAGTCTCCCTCCCGAAAAATCAACAACATCAGACATTCCCGCATGTGACAATAACCCAACTATTTCTTTGGCTGCAATCATCTCCGGGTAAATCATGTAATCGATCCCTTTCTTTATTAACAACTCCCTGTTGACGGGAAAAAGATATTCCTGGTTGTCAATTCGGGCAATAGTCTTCGCTGCACCCAATTCCTTGGCCAGAATGGATGATGCTACATTTACCGACTCCGACTGAGTGACAGCAATGAAAATATCAGCTTTTTTGATTTTTGCTTCCCTGAGTATTCCAATCGAACTTGCATTACCTTCCAATGTAAGTATATCAAAGGAAGAACCTATATTCTTTAATCGCTCACGATCATTTTCAATTACGGTAATGTCGTGATTTTCATTGCTTAACATCTTGGCCAGATGAGATCCGACCGCTCCGGCTCCTGCTATTACAATCTTCATATCTAATAAATACTAACATCAGATTAAAGAGCAAAATAAATTATAATCTCAGAGATTGCCCAAGCTTTTCGTTCTTTTTTAAAAATTATTAATTCAACTTGTTGTATACCTGTTAACTAGAAACTTTAGGATGATTACTCAACATGCGTCCGGAAATATTCCAGCATAGCTCCTCCCGACCTTACATCCATAAAACCAGGACTCTTCTCCATCTCTACGGGTAATTCAGAAATATACAACCTGCCGGTAATACCCGAGGAAACAACAATACAACGTGAGGCTGAAAGATCCACCCAGGAAGGAATCTTTAATCTGCCACCACCATTTATCACTATCATATCGGGTTTAAGTTTTATCCGGGCACTGTAATTATCAAGTTCCGAAAAATCATTTATAACCGCAATTTGCCATTCCCGGAAAATAATTAACTTTATTTTATCATCCACTGCCGTTAAAACAGTTATTCCTTCATATGACATATCTTTCTTGTAGAGATCAATAAAAACAGGCTGCGAAATGCCTTTCTTTAGCCAGAATTTCTGACAACTACGGATAATACGCTCTTCCTGTTCAGCTGTTAATCCGGCTGTAACCAGGTAATGCCTCTCCTTATCAACAATATCCAATGCCAGAATTCCGGGAATATTATACAGAACAGTATATGTTGGTTCGTGTTTTGCATGCCAGTCACGCAATCCTCCATATAAACATAATAGTGCAGCCAGAATTATAATACACTTCATGTGAATTATTTGTTTGTTAACAAAAAAAATATGCAGGAAGATATAAATGACCAGAAGGATTATAACCTCAACCCTGTCAATGTACAAATCATGCAGGGAAGACGATGGCAATGATTCAATGCTTCTGACTCCCTTGTTCATTATCATCGTGAGGAAAGTTTCCAGCCTGACCAGCACAATAAACACAGGATCAATCCACCAGAAAAAAAATGACGCCAGAATCAGGATGAGAATAACGGTTACCAGGGGAATGACAATTATATTGGTAAGCAGAAAATAAACAGGAAACTTATTAAAATAGAATATGGAGAGAATGCAGGTGCCGGCCTGTGCGGCAACTGAAACAGAAAATAAATCAAAAAGATATGTGAATATCCGGTTTGATGAGGTATACATCTTCTTTAACCGGGGTTGAAAGAAGAGTATCCCTAACACAGCCATGTAGGAAAACTGAAATCCTGCATCAAACAGAAGAAAGGGATTAATAACCAATAGCAAAAAAGCGGATAGAAAAACAGGGTTATAATTTAACATGCCTCTTCCGGCTATCCCTGATAGTATTATTATGGTCAGCATCACTCCCGCTCTTGTCACCGAAGCGGACATGCCTGTGATAAGCACATAAATCCAGAGCAGACCAATCATTAAGAAATAATAAATACCACTGGTGATCTTTGTTTTTTTCAGACCCGAAAATAGCAGATTCAGCACAAACCAGACAAGGCCAACATGAAGCCCGGAGACTGCGAGAACATGCATGGCTCCTGCTTCCGAATAGGACGCCCTGATTTCCCTGTTCAGGTAATCCTTACTTCCGGTAGCAAGTGCGGTTATTACCCCAAGCTCTTCCTCATCTCCGCCAGCATCTCTGATACGGTTAACAAATGTCTGCCTTACTTCCTCCGGGAAATACCTGACACTTCTTCCTGACCTGGAAATTAAAATCCAGTCTTCGGATCTAACATAAACCTGATAGTAGATCCCGTTTCGGTAAAGATATTCCCGGTAATTGAATTCTTCCGGGTTACCATACTGCCCGGGACGCGCCGGTCTCATATGAACCACAAGCATATCCCCGGGGTGTAACTGTTCTGATAATGAATCCCGCTCAAACCAGGCAAGGATACTTTGCTTCTGCTTAACGATGCTCCCGTCAGTATATAAGCCTGTTAATTTCAATCGCATCTTATATGATTTACTTCGCGGAAGCGGAAAATCATTCACCTCGCATAACCAGTATCCTTCATCCAGATTCTCAGGTAAATTCCCCGGTGAGGATTTACTAAATGTAATAATTCCAATCAGCAAAAACGATTTACTGATGAGTAATCCCCGAAACCATGAATATAAAGGATTTTGAATCCTGCTCTGAAAAAATTTCAGGATAAGAATACAGAACAGAAGAAGAAAAAAGGTTATAACACTGCCAGTCTCCGAAAGGTTTAAATACGCTGACACCATTATCCCTGCTAACATTGGCAGGAGTACACGTATAACAGGAACTGACTTTATAAAGTGCAGGATGTCCATGACCCTTAATGGAAGAAATCCATTAAAAACTGCTTCCGGAATTATGGTATTTTACCCGATCGTTTGGAATTTAACACAGAGCATACCTTCAGATAAATTTATGGGCACCTCTGAAAACTCCAAATTCAAGGCTCGCTTTCGCAATTTAGTAATGACCGGAGCAAATCACATATAATCCTTAGACGAGAGAAACTCTTTAATTTTTTTTAACGCTTTTCTGATCTCATGATCAACAACATTCTCTGTTATGTTTAATTTTTCAGCAATCTCTCTGTAAGTCATGCATTCTTCCCTGCTTAACAGGAATATCTCCCTTGTCTTTTCAGCAAGTGAGGAAATTGAGCTATTTAACAGATGCATCAGTTCGGTTTTCTCAATGTCAGGATTCCATTTCACTGGTTCTTCATTGTTAAGATATTGAACATATAACATCTTGCTTAACTCGCGTTTTATCACATTTAACGCTTTATTTCTGGCTATCCTGAATACAAAACCACTGAAGGAACGGTTTTCGTCAAGTTTATGCCGGTTATTCCAAATGGAGATGAACACTTCCTGTGTCAGATCCTCAGATTCCTGCGTATTTCCCGTAATTCTATAGCAGAAGTTATAGAGTTTCCTGTGAAAAAGAAAAAATAAATGCTCATAAGCTTTGATATTCCCTTTTTTTAACTCACAAACTAATATTTTTTCATTTAATGCCATAGCAATGCTTAAATTAATGGCAAATTAAGGACCTCCCGGGCGCAGAAAAATAATTGCCTTAATATCAATATCTTGCGCTGCGTTTAGATGCTCTTAATCTTATTAAACAGTAAAAACCAGATTAATTCCGGCTATTTGATTTTATAAAACTGTAACATGTAAAAGTATAAAATGAGCTTGATATTACCTTATTTGAAAACTAAATTGATAACTTCATTAGTGATAAAAATTGAATTCATTAATGTAATCACTTGATTCATTATTATTTATTATCAGGGAACAAGATGTAATAATATTTATGAAAAGTTAACATAGCGTAAAGCTGAGACTAAAAAAGCTGAACGAATACTTTTTTTTCAATTTTTTAGTATTTTCACACTCTTTGAGATACTATCCTCAGTAAAGAAATTATGGCCGCCGCGATTTATGCGACCGGCATTATTACCGGATTCTTATGAAGATATATGATATAACTGAATTTGGAGCAAAAGGAGACGGTAAAACTGATAATGCTGAATCCATTCAGAAAGCGATAGACACTTGTTCATTACACGGTGGGGGGATAGTAAAAGTTCCCGGAAATAATATATTTCTCACCGGCCCATTCTTCCTGAAATCTTATATTGAACTGCATATTGAAAGTAATGCAAGAATTTTAGCAAGTCCTGATGAGAGCGTTTACTCCCGGAGTGCTTTCCCCGGTAACAGTCTGGAAGGCACTATCTGGATAGGTTGTGATAATGCCACCAATGTCGCTATAAGCGGAAAAGGTACCATTGACGGCAATGGCGTTGCATTTATGGGAGAAGAGACGGATGCCGCCTTTATTTTAAAACCATTCACTGAAAAGGACCCGCGCCCTCATGTTTTTACACCGGTAAATGTTACCGGTCTGACAATCAAAGATGTTACTTTTACCAATGCTGCCTATTGGTGTATACATCTGGCCGGATGCAATGATGTTCATATCACAGGTATCCGGATTAAAAACAACTTAAAGATCAGGAACTCTGACGGAATAGATATAGACCACTCACGAAATGTTCGGATAAGTGACTGTTTCATAGAATCCTGTGATGACAGTATCTGTTTTAAAACCCGCAGGGAATACTCTGATTACGGGCCAACGGAAAATGTTACTGTCAGCAATTGCATACTAAGATCCTCATCATGTACCATTAAATTAGGCAGTGAAAATGTTGATGCAATCCGTAATGTTATTATTTCGGATTGTATTATACATTGCAGCAACCGGGCAATAGGCATACAGAATCGCGATGAAGGTATTGTGGAGAATATTCAGTTTAACAATATTATCTCAGAAAGCAAATTCTTTGATGATGTAATGTGGGGGAAATCGGAACCCATTTATATAACCTCATACAGAAGACCAATTGTTGATCATGTTGATGGAAGTCAAAGATTTGCACCTGGAAAGAAAAGAGGAGAAGCCGGGCAGGTACGCAACATCTTCTTCTCCAATATAACCTGCAGAAGTGAGAACGGAATTTTTATCGGAGGAGAAAAAGGAAGGATTAAAAATATCGTATTTAACCATGTTGAATTATTTATAAATAAAATTACAGAGTACCGGGGCGGGTTATATGACCTTCGGCCTGCTGAAGGATTAGGACTAATGAACTTAAAAACTTCCGGTTTCTTCATTGATAATGCAAAAAACATTCAAATAAATAATTGTACGGTTAATTGGGGGAAAAATAGTATGCCCTATTTCAGAAATGCTATATTTGCCAACAGGGTAAAGAAGGTCAGTATAAAAAAATTTAAAGGCCGGTCAGCCTTCCCCGGTAAATATGAACCTGTGGAAATCAATTCATTTAATGGGATATCACTTCCGGAATTATCCGGAATCTTATAATATTAAAGTAAAAATGGTATGCTATGTTCGGATTGCACTTAATGGATATTATCGTAATTATTGTTTACTTTTTTGTGATAATTGCAATTGGTTACAGGGCATCAAAAAGAATTAAAAACCAGGAAGATTATCTGCTGGGTGGACGCAAATTTGGTAAACTTGTTCAGGTTTTTGCAAGTTTCGGGCAGGCAACCTCAGCCGATGGCCCTGTTGGTGTCGCCACAACCACATTCAGAAACGGGGCAGCAGGCATATGGAGTTCACTCCTCATGGTATTTTCCACGCCTGTTTACTGGATTACTTCCCCATGGTTACGCAGGTTGCGTACTCTTACAATGGGCGACTTCTACGAAGAACGGTATGGTTCAAAACAAATGGCCGCTACTTATGCAATTATTGCATCCATAGGAATGATGGGCCTCTTATCTGTTGGTTATACCGCCATGAATAAAACTCTTATAGCCACTACACCAAAGGTTTATGAAGATTATACTCCGGCTGAGAAGACGGAATACGAGCAGGCCATGGAACTGTTTGCACTTGAAGACAGGAGCTTTAACGACCTTTCAGACAAGGAAAAATACAGGCTCGAAGAACTTCGCGCCCGGAATCCTGCCAGCATCTTTTCATACATTAATGAAGATATTCTTATATGGGTGGTGTGTTTAATTGTACTTATCTATGCCATCATGGGAGGACTGGAAGCAGCATTCTACACAGATATGCTGCAGGGATTCTTTATCATCATGCTATCATTACTGCTGATCCCGTTTTCCTGGAATAAAATCAGGTTATTGTACGGTAACGGCACCGATGAAACAGGTCTTGAAATTCTTCATCAGAAACTACCGGAAGCTTTTTTTGAGATCTTCGGATCTCCCACTCTGATGGATTTTACCTGGTATTTTATTATAGCAGCATCTCTTATTGCCGGAATTACTGTTGTTACACAGCCAAATCAGCTGGTCACCAATGCGGCAGCCAAAGATGAATACTCCGCACGATTTGGGTTCGTTACCGGAACATTTCTTAAAAGGTTCTGTACCATCCTGTGGGGTGTACTCGGACTATCCGCCATATTACTTTATACCGGTAAGGTACATGATTCAGATATCGTATGGGGTTATGCAACACATGATCTTCTGGGCCAGTTTAAAATAGGCCTGGTAGGATTAATGATCGTATCCATGATGGCAGCCCTGATGTCAACTGCCGATTGCCTGATGCTTACCGTAAGCGGACTACTACTTCATAATATATACCGGCCCCTCTTCCCCGATAAAACAGAAACAAACTATATATGGGCAGGAAGAGTCTTCGGGGCAATATTCCTTATAGGCGCAGCACTGATTGCTACCCAGTTCGATAGTATCCTGGAAATCCTTAAGTTCATCTGGGAATTCTTCGTGATATTCGCAGCTGCATTCTGGGTTGGACTCAAATGGAGAAGAGCAAACAGACAGGGTGCCTGGGCTTCCATACTGATTACATTCTTCCTGTTCTATCTGATACCTGTGGTTTTACCCGTTATGGCACCTTCCATCAAAACAAAAAGCGAATTTCTGATCAGAACCCAAACAAAACCTGTTATAAGAACTTATACAGTGAGAGATATGGATGAACAGGCACGTGATCTTGAAATTATTGAATGGGACAAACTACCTGCCGAAGAAAAGGAAATTATACCCCGTCCGGTTGAAATAATCACCGGGGAACAATTCTCCAGGACTTATGAACTTCCTTCAAGAACAATACTCTGGTCAAAAGAACCCCGTATGGTTGATAATAAGGCTGAAGCAAGAGGCTATGTTTACCTTGAGTTGTATTTCCTTAAAAAAATCGGGGTTCACCTCGAAAATTTACCCTATGCTCTGAATGAAACTATCCGGATGATGATACGGCTTACTTTCCCATTTCTTATTCTTATCCTGGTTTCTCTGCTTACACCTCAACAGGATGATGAATCAACCAGAAGATTCTTCCTGAAAATGCGGACAAGGGTAAAAGGGTTAGGACCCGGGCAGGATTTGAAAGATTTGCAATATTCATACGAAAATCCAAGGGAAACGGAAAAAATGCTCCTGTTCCCGAATACCTACCTGGAATTCTATAAATGGAACAGACAGGATATTACCGGATTCCTTATTGCTGTGGGAGTGGTGTTTGTAGTATTGGGAACCCTTTATCTGGCTGTTAATATTGGGAGGTGATTTTAAATAATTGCATATGAGCCGTCTCATAAATGTTTTTATCCACGAAGGACTCTAAGTTCGTACAAAGGATACAAAGCGTATATCTCTGATATGCAACTTTTTGCGTCCTTTGTGTTATCCTTTCCGCGAGCGCTGACTGCGTGTTGCCGTAGCTTTGGCGAAGGTACAAGCTACTCAGCGGAGGCGCTGTGTCCTTTGTGATTAAATATAATTTGACTTATGAGACAGCCTCGTTTTTAAGTCAAGCTAAAGTTTAATATAGTTCGTCCCATAAGGATACCTTTGTGGGCGGCTTAGCACGGAATTTGCCAGGTCATTGTTGATAAATCTTTCTGCTTTGGGATCCCATCTCAGAATACCGGGAACCTTCATAGCGATATGACTGATCAGGCAAACTGTACAGGCACGATGACCTATTTCTACAGGAGATACCGGTTGTTTTCTGGTTTGAATGCATTCAAGCCAGTTAAGATGCTGATCTTGACTTCGATATAGGTTAATTTCGTCTGGCTTTATTTCCGATTGCAGAATTTTCGGATCACTTGCATTAAGCGCCTGTGCGCTTTTTTCAGCAGTAACGGGATCGCTGGCTGTAGCAACATAACTGCCCCTGCTGACAAATATCCATCCTTCAGTCCCTTCATAGCGTATTCCATTCGGAAAACCACCACTGGTGTAAATAGTTATCCCGTTTTCATATTCCGCCTTAACCATAAAATCGCCATGTACATTCCATAAACCTGATTTGGGAAATTCAGCTATAGCTTCCACGCTTACAGGTCCGGTATATTCAGTATCCATCCCCCATGCGGCGGAATCAAAATGATGCTGACCCCAGCCCGTTATCATTCCTGCTCCGTAGTTTTCGATTCTGAGCCATCCCGGCCTACTATATCCATTCTGAGGGTGAACTCCTGTTTCAGTATAAGGTACCACAGGAGTCACACCTAACCACGTATCAAAATTCAGGTTTTTAGGAACAGGCATCTCGGGAGCATCCGGACCCGAAGGATCACCTGGTAAACCAATTTTTACAGTATGCAGTTTACCAATACGTCCGTTACGGACCAATTCAGCAGCTACCCTGAACTGAGCGTAGGAGCGCTGCTGGGTGCCTACCTGCATGATCACTCCCTGCCGGTTCACGATATCACTCATTAAACGCCCCTCTGCCACTGTCAGTGAGTTCGGTTTCTGAAGATAAATATCCTTTTTTGCCAGGGCTGCCTCAATGGCGGGCTGTGCATGCCAATGATCAGGAGTGCTGATGATCACCGCATCAATTTCAGGATCCTGAAGCATCTCCTTGTAGTCTTCGTACATTTTTACCCCGGTATAGGCTTTCTTACCCATTTTCTTAGCATAGAAATCTTCGATCAGTTTTTTGCCATCAGCCATTCTTTTACTGTCTACATCACACACTGCAATAAACTGGGCCTGATCGTAAATAATAGTGTCTTCTATGTCATGACTCCTAGCAATTCGTCCGCATCCTATCTGACCGATATTTATTCTGTTACTCGGTGCATATTTGCCGAAAACCGATGAGGGTACAATAGTTGGGATTACTACTGAACCGGCAGTCACTACTCCTGCGCTTTTAATAAAATTTCTTCTTTTCATGATAATACAACTTTAAACTAATTTCAATATCTCCACAAAGAGTTATAGTTGGAAGCATAAATAATAATATTTGATTTAACAAATATATGAAACCTCAGCAATCAAACAAAACAACCTCCGTGTATCTCTGTGTCTACTCTGTGTTACTCAGTGTAATATACTTAAAAGATTATTACACAGAGGATCACAGAGAAAACACAGAGTTACACAGAGAAAATATAAATAATATATATTTTATAATATGCCCATAATAATTTGGGGGTAATCATAATATTTTTATATATTTTTGTTTTTTTATCTCATTTTTTAAGGCTATTATGAAATATTTTACATATTTTTGCCTCATCATACCCTAAATTAATCATTTAATACTTAAAATTATGGCTTATATCAGATTTGAAGCGCTCAAAGAGGTATTCAACCGCCAGCCTCTTGTTGTAGAAGCTCCGTCAGGAAAAGTATCCGATTATTATGGATGCAATGTCTTCGATTATGGAAAAATGCGGAAATATTTATCAATGGATGCATATAATAAAGTGATGGAAGCAATTGAAAAAGGAACCAGCATTGACCGGAAGGTAGCCGACCAGGTAGCATCAGGAATGAAAGCATGGGCTATGGAGAACGGTGTTACACATTACACTCACTGGTTTCACCCCCTGACAGACGGTACAGCAGAAAAACATGATGCATTTATTGAACATGCTCCTTATGGCGGTGTGGTTGAGAACTTTTCGGGAAAACTGCTTGCACAACAGGAACCTGATGCATCTTCATTTCCTTCCGGGGGATTACGAAATACCTTTGAAGCAAGGGGATATACCGCATGGGACCCATCCTCTCCTGCGTTTATTATTGGCAACACACTCAGCATTCCCACCATCTTTGTTTCGTACACCGGTGATGCACTGGATCATAAAACCCCGCTCATTAAAGCTCTTTCTGCAGTAGATAAAGCTGCAACAGAAGTATGTCAGTACTTTGACAAGAATGTCACTAAAGTAATTTCAAACCTGGGCTGGGAACAGGAATATTTTCTGGTCGATTCTGCATTATATGAAGCAAGGCCTGACCTTACACTTACCGGAAGAACACTTGTAGGTCACGCTTCAGCAAAAGACCAGCAACTCGAAGACCACTACTTTTCTTCAATACCCTGGCGTGTTATAGCGTTTATGCAAGAATTTGAAATTGAAGCATATAAACTGGGAATCCCGGTAAAAACCAGACATAATGAAGTGGCTCCCAACCAGTTTGAATGCGCCCCCGTTTATGAGGAATGTAACCTGGCTGTCGACCACAACCTTCTGATCATGGATCTGGCCAAAAAAATTGCTAAAAAGCATCATTTCGTAGTGTTGTTCCATGAAAAACCTTTCTCGGGAATAAACGGATCAGGAAAACATAATAACTGGTCGCTCTCTACCAATACCGGTGTAAACCTGTTATCCCCGGGGAAAAATCCCAAATCTAACCTGCAGTTCCTTACATTCCTTGTAAATACCATAACTGCTGTATATAAAAATGCAGACTTGCTGAGGGCAAGTATAAGTTCTGCCGGTAATATGCATCGCCTCGGAGCCAATGAGGCACCACCTGCTATCATTTCAGTATTCCTTGGAAAACAGCTCAGTGCCATGCTCGATGAGATTGAAACAAAAGTCTCAGCCAAAAAAATGACCCCCGATGAAAAAACAGAACTAAAACTGAATATAGGAAGGATACCTGAAATATTACTCGATAACACCGACAGAAACAGAACCTCTCCTTTTGCTTTTACAGGTAACCGTTTTGAGTACCGGGCCGTTGGATCCTCTGCAAACTGCGCAGCAGCAATGATAGCACTTAATACCGTGGTTGCAGATCAGCTCACTGTTTTTAAGAAGGAAGTTGATGCCCTGATTAAAAAAGGCATCAGAAAAGATGAAGCCATATTCCAGATCTTACGAAAATATATCATTGAATCAAAACCCATTCGTTTTGACGGGAACAACTATTGCGACGAATGGAAAAAGGAAGCTGCAAAACGAGGTCTGAAAAACATAAATGACATACCCGAATCCCTTGATGCCTACCTTAGAAAGGAATTTATTGAATTGTTCGTAAGAAACGGAGTTTTCTCAGAAAGGGAATTACATGCACGCACAGAAGTGCGCCTGGAAAATTTCACCAAACGTATTCAGATCGAATCAAGAGTGCTGGGAGACCTGGTCCTGAACCATATTGTACCAATTGCCATTAAATACCAGACAATGCTGGTGGAAAATGTTACCGGCCTCAAAGCATTATTCAGCCCTGAAGAATTTAAAGAGGTAGCCGGTGCAAGAATAGAGATGATAAAGGAGATGTCAGGCCACATTTCCTATATCAAAGCAAAGGTAAAAGACATGGTTGAAGAAAGAAAAAAAGCTAATAAAATTGATGATACCAGAAAAAAAGCAGTTGCCTACTCAAAAAAAGTATATCCCTATCTGGATGACATCCGTTATCATGTGGATAAACTGGAACTGATGGTGGATAATGAAGAGTGGCCTTTACCAAAATACAGGGAATTGTTATTTACCAGTTAACGTAACCCTGACAGGGTTTGAAACCCTGTCAGGGTTAAAGTTATAATATTTTTTAAATATTTTCGTTGAGTATTCTAACAGATTTTTACTTTGTTCATAAAAACCATTATTTTTACTGCTTGTAAATAATAGACCAATGAAAAATCTCAGCATACTCATACTTCTGATTATTTTTATCTCTCAGTTTACTGTTCTCACCGCTCAGAACAACAAGAAAGATAAGGACTACAGGGCAAATGCAGCATTCAGTGCCGGTGGATATTACGAAGCTATTGATCTCTACAAAAATGCTTATAACAAAATCAGAGACCGGAATAAAAAAAATGAAATAGTATTCAAAATAGCCGAATGTTACCGCATAACAGGCGAATCTAAAAAAGCTGAAGTGTGGTACAGGAAGGTTATAAATGCGGACCTCCAGGACCCTGTAATTTTTCTAAGATATGGCGAGATGTTGATGATCAGTGAGAATTATGGTGAAGCTGCTGAACAGTTCAAGAGGTACAAAGAACTTGTTCCTGATGATCCCAGGGGTGAAACCGGACTCCGTTCCTGCCAGATAGCTGTGCAATGGATTGAAAATCCAACTAATTATGTGATCGAAGAAATGAGATTCTTTAACTCACGTCAGCGGGACTTCAGCCCTGCTTTTTCTGAAAGCGACTACAATACACTTTTATTTACATCTAACCGAGACGCTGCAACAGGGAAAGCAACTCATGGTGCTACAGGGGAAAATTTCACCGATATTTTCATCTCCAGAATGGACCGTAAAGGTAAGTGGAGTGTTCCCGTCCCCGTTGGCGGTGAGCTTAGTTCCGAATCAGATGATGGCACTCCAAATGTTTCACACGACTTTAATACCCTTTTTTTCACCCGATGCCCAAAAGGTAAAAATGAAAAACTGGGATGCCATATCTTTACATCCCGTAAAAGTGGTCTGGATTGGGCTGAACCGGAAAAAGTGAAAGTCGCTGATGATAGTATTGTTGTTGCACATCCTGCTATCTCACCGGATAACCTCTCCCTTTATTTCGTTTCCGATATGCCGGGGGGATACGGAGGCAAGGATATCTGGAAGATCACCCGTTCCAATGAAGGCGGAGAGTGGAGCAGCCCCGTTAACCTCGGTGAAGATATTAATACCACCGGCGATGAAATGTTTCCATATGTACATGCTGACGGGTCATTGTACTTCAGCTCAGACGGAAGAATCGGGCTGGGCGGACTCGATATTTTTAAAGCTATTCTTATGGAAACAGGCCGCTGGTCAATCGAAAACATGAGACCACCCGTAAACTCCTCTTACGACGACTTCGGAATTGTTTTCGAACATGATACGGAAAGGGGATACTTCACTTCCAACAGAAGAGGACGAGGAAATGACGACATATACTCTTTTCACCTTCCTCCACTGAAATTTAACATTTCAGGAATTGTGAGAGATGAAAAATCAAATATGATAATCCGGGGAGCAACTGTAAAATCTATTGGAAGCGACGGAATCACTATGGAAGCAGTTACCGGAGATGAAGGTGCATTCAGATTTATGCTTAATCCTAATACCGATTACGTTTTTGTTGCAGCAAGGGATGGCTACCTTAGCGGAAAAGAAAGGGAAACCACCAAAGGACTCGAGAAAAGCACCGACTTTAATACCATCATCTACCTGTCACCGGTCGACCAGGTTATTGAACTTCCAAATATTTTTTACGATTTCGCTAAATGGGACCTCAGACCTGAATCTATGGTGTCACTCGATAAACTGGTGGAAACACTCAACGATAACCCAAATGTCACTATCGAGTTAATGTCGCATACCGATTCAAGGGGAACCGATCAGGATAATATTATACTCTCGCAAAGAAGAGCACAATCGGTTGTTGACTATCTGATATCCAAAGGAATAGCTTCTGACCGCCTGCAGGCAAAAGGATACGGTGAAGCAGTTCCAAAAGAAGTGGACGATAAAATTGCTCAGGAATATAACTTCCTCAAACCAGGCCAGGTTCTTACTGAAGCTTTTATCAATGCACTGCCATCGGTGGAACAACAGGAAAAAGCACACCAGGTAAACAGAAGAACAGAATTCAAAGTGCTTAGGACCGATTATGTGCCACGGAAGTGAAACAGATTTTGAACACGGAACTTGCCTTCATCACTAACTCTTACTATCTTTGATCCCGGAAAAACTATCATTTACATGCCTTACAAATCCCGCTATTCCCTCCGTGGTGTATCATCTCAGAAAGAAGATGTACATAACGCCATAAAAAATATTGATAAAGGCCTGTTTCCAAATGCATTTTGTAAAATTGTTCCCGATATCCTCTCCGGTGATCCCGGGTATTGTATGATCATGCACGCTGATGGAGCAGGAACCAAATCATCGCTTGCCTATGTATACTGGAAGGAAACAGGTGATATTTCAGTCTGGAAAGGAATTGCCCGGGATGCCATCGTCATGAACCTGGACGATCTGATATGTGTGGGAGCCACAAACAATATCCTCCTTTCCTCAACTATAGGACGAAATAAAAATAAAATCCCCGGTGAGGTGATTGCAGCCATTATTAATGGCACAGAAGAATTCCTTGAGAAACTAAGATCCTATGGGATAGACATATACTCCACAGGAGGAGAAACTGCAGATGTCGGCGACCTGGTTCGGACAATTATCGTTGACTCCACAGTTGTCGCACGCATGAAAAGAAACAACGTCATCGAAAATAAGATTATGCCCGGTGATGTTATTGTAGCCCTGTCTTCATCCGGACAAGCTGTCTATGAAGATGAATACAACGGAGGCATGGGAAGCAACGGATTGACATCAGCAAGACACGACGTTTTTTCTGGTTATCTTGCAAAACTATACCCTGAAAGCTTTGATCCTGAACTCCCCCCGGAACTGGTGTATTCCGGTAAAATGAAACTTACAGATGAAGCAGAAAACACAGGGACTACCACAGGAAAACTGGTTCTGTCTCCTACCCGTACCTACGCTCCGGTTGTAAAGAAAATAATTGATGAATATCGGTCGGAAATTCATGGTATGATCCATTGCTCCGGTGGCGCCCAGACAAAAGTGCTGCATTTTGTCAACAATATCCATGTTATCAAAGATAACCTCTTCGATATTCCGCCCCTCTTCAGGATAATTCAGGAAAATTCAGACACTCCCTGGAAAGAAATGTATCAGGTCTTTAATATGGGACATCGTTTTGAATTCTATGTCCCGGAACAAATTGCAGGGCAAATTATTAATATTGCTGCAGAATTTAATATAGAAGGAAGAATTGCAGGACATTGTCAAAAACATAAAGGCAAAAAGCTGACTTTAAAAACCATAAATGGTTTATTCGAATACTGATCATTATCCCGTTATTTATACTTACTTTTGCAACCGGTTTTATTTGAGATGATATGAGTAATAAGCTTTTACTGGAAAAACTGGAAGGAATAGAAAAAAGATACAATGAGGTATCAACCCTTATCTCCGACCCTAAGGTAACGTCGGACATGAAAAGATATATACAGCTTAACAGGGAGTACCGCCAGCTTGAACCTATTATTGAACAATTAAAGATATATAAGAACCTTATCAGCAACATCGAATCAGCCAAACAAATGCTCGCTACGGAGAAGGATGAGGAATTAAGGGAAATGGCGAAAGCAGAGCTCGAAGAACTCGAGGAAAAAACAAATCCTCTTGAAGAAGAAATAAAGTTTCTTCTGCTTCCTGCTGATCCTGAAGATGAAAAAAATGCAGTCGTTGAGATCAGGGCCGGAACCGGTGGAGATGAAGCCAGCATATTTGCGGGAGATCTGTTCAGAATGTATACAAAATTCTATGAATCTAAAGGTTGGAAATATGAGATCAGCAGTCTCTCTGAAGGTACCGCCGGAGGCTTCAAGGAAATAATTATGCATGTTTCCGGTAACGGAGTTTACGGTTTGATGAAATATGAATCGGGTGTTCACAGGGTACAGCGGGTACCCCAGACCGAAACCCAGGGCAGGGTACATACCTCCGCAGCTTCAGTAGCAGTGCTGCCTGAAGCCGATGAATTCGATGTGGAAATGAAACCTGATGACATAAGAAAAGATACGTTCTGCTCATCCGGACCTGGCGGTCAATCAGTGAACACAACCTACTCTGCAGTACGCCTTACACATATCCCCACAGGTTTAGTGGTATCATGCCAGGATGAAAAATCCCAGATAAAAAACCTGGAAAAAGCTATGAAAGAATTACGCACACGTCTTTATAACCTTGAATATCAAAGACGCATGGAGGAAGCTGCATCAAAAAGACGCACCATGGTTTCCACAGGTGACCGATCTGCAAAGATAAGAACCTATAACTATCCACAGGGAAGATTAACCGACCATAGAATAAATTTAACCATATATAACCTGCCGGCCATCCTTGACGGAGAAATAGGTGATATAATCTCACAACTGCAAATGGCAGAAAATGCAGAAAGACTGAAGGAAAGCGGCATATAAGAGCTGAGCAATGAATGCAATACAATTATTTGCGCAAATACGTGAAAAAGCCGGATACTTATGCATCGGACTGGATACTGACTATAATAAACTGCCAAAATTTATCCTTGAAAAAGAATATCCTGTCTTTGAATTTAACAAGAAAATTATTAAAGCAACTGCTGACATTGCTGTTGCCTATAAACTTAATCTTGCATTCTATGAAAGCCTGGGTGTTGCAGGATGGATGAGTATGGAGATGACAGTAAATTATATACGGAGCCATTACCCGGAAATATTTCTTATTGCAGACGCCAAACGGGGAGATATCGGTAATACTTCAAAACTGTATGCTTCTGCCTTTTTTCATAATCTTGATTTTGATGCTGTTACAGTTGCCCCTTATATGGGACGTGACAGTGTTCAACCCTTCCTGGATTATCAGGATAAATGGGTAATACTGCTGGCTCTAACTTCTAATGACGGTGCAGAGGATTTCCAGATGCTCAAAACTTTCAACCGCCGGAATTATCTTTTTGAACAGGTGATTAAAACCTCCAAAACCTGGGGAAATACAAATAACCTGATGTATGTAACCGGAGCAACACGTCCTGAATGGATAAAAAAAATACGGAAGATTATCCCTGATAACTTCCTGCTCGTTCCGGGAATCGGAGCCCAGGGCGGAGATCTTGAAAAAGTCTCTGAATACGGATTAAACCGGCATGGAGGCCTCCTTGTCAATGCCAGCCGCTCAATAATTTATGCTAACATTACTAATAAATACGATCAGTTTGCCAGAGAAAAAGCACTCGAAATCCAAAAAGAAATGCAAACTCACCTGAAAAGAAAAAAATTACTCTGAAAAATTCCTCCTCAAAGACCTATTTTCTGCAAATATTTCCATTAAACAATATCTGATCATTCTGTTTTTCTGATATCCTGTTATGATAAAAATATCTGAAGAATATCTGCATTTTGCTTGGAAATCAGGTCTTTTTTTAAAAGAAAACCCTGGGGAGGCTAATCAAATAATTGAAATATCGAACCCCGGAGAACATAATCTTTCCTCCGGACCGGATTTTTTTAACGCACGGGTGAAAATAGATGATACCGTTTGGGCCGGCAATGTGGAAATACACGTGAAAGCTTCAGACTGGTACCGCCATGAACATGATAAAGACCCTGCATACGATAGCGTAATACTTCATGTAGTCCTTGAAAAAGATTGTGATGTTCACAGAATTAACGGCGAGAAAATCCCGGTACTGAAATTAATCCCCCTAAACGAAAACCTGAAGCAATATTTTAACCTGATACTTGACAGGTCAGAAATCCATTGCAGAAGAGACCTTCCCTCATTTAACCGGCTATTATTAAAGGATTGGATTACAAAAATGATGATTGCCCGGTTGCAGGAGAAAACAAACAGGGTGTTTAAAATACTCGAAAATAACCAATATGACTGGGAAGAAACTTTATATAAATTTATAGGTCAAAGCTTTGGCTTTAAAACCAATAATATCCCTTTTACACTCCTTGTTGAAGCTACCCCACTTAAATTACTGCTGAAATACAGAAATAACCCTGAGACGATCAATGCTTTATTGTTCGGACAGGCAGGATTCCTGGAAGATATGATATCAGGCGACACATATTATGATACCCTAAGAAAAGAATACCAGAGTCTGAAAAAAATGTTGCCCCAAAAAACATTATACGCCCATACCTGGAAATTTATGAGATCCCGGCCTGCCAATTTCCCGACTGTACGAATCTCACAATTTGCCAGTCTGGTGATAAAAAGCTTCCCATTGTTTGCCCAAATCACTGAATGTTCCGACGTTTCAATGATGAAAGAATTTTTCAGGCTAAATACGGCAAAGTACTGGGAAGACCACATGCTCTTCGGAAAAACCGGTAGAAAAAAAAATTACAGGATGGGAAAAGAAAGCGCGGAATCAATAATAATAAACGCCGTTCTACCTGTGTTCTTCAGTTATGGTAAATTCAGAATGAGAAACGATATGAGAGACAGAGCGCTGAGATTCTATGAAGAACTGCCGCCAGAAAAAAACGAGATAATGAACATGTGGAAGAAAGCCGGAATAACACCCGAAAATGCTTTCGAATCACAGGGACTTCTTCAATTGTTCAATAATTACTGTAAACCACGAAAATGCCTTGAATGCCTTATAGGATATAAATTAATTTCCAGAGTCGTCAGGTAATTTTTACAAATCAAAGAACCAGGTTCTGCTTTGATTTTAAATTATAAAAAAACTGACTGCATAGTAAGCCCATGAACTATGTTAATCATTTGTGAAGTCATACATTTATCATATCTTTACCGTAATCTGATTATTGAACAAGGGACGAGGGACGGGTGACGCGTGACACGTGACGGGACATATTTTCACCGGTCATTCAGCACATGTCACCCGTCACCTGTCACTACTAAAATACTTACAACAAAAAAATAAACAATAACTAAGTATGGTGACTGAAACCATAGCATGGGTTGGATTCTCACAGGGTCTTTTTGCTGCCATCCTTATGATGACAAAAAGAAACCGTAATGATTCAGATAAGATACTTGTTGCCTGGCTTACCCTGCTTGCCATTGAATTCCTTACTTGTGCAATTGATTATAAGGTATTTGGCAATCCGCTTCTCTCCAGTTCTTTCCTGTTATTTAACCCTGCATTTTATCTTTATGTAACTTCACTGGTTAAACCTTCTTTCCGGCTGAAATGGATGCAACTTCTGCACCTTGTCCCATTTGTCTTCTTTGAGGTTATTGCCTATATCATAAAAGAACCTTATACCCTGCGAACATATTTCAGTCCTGATTCTTCCCTGTGGTACCGGTATATGTTTGGCGCAGCATCGTCAATTTCATGGCTGGTTTACAACTCATATAGTGCATTTATCGTATTCCGTCACCGTAAAAGCCTGGAAAACGAATTCTCAAACATCGAAAGTCAGCAAAAACTGGGCTGGCTGTTATTTATTGTCGTTTTTTATAATGTATATTGTGTGTTTACAGCGGTTACAAGTATTATGGCAATTTATCTCAGTCTCAACTTTCCCTTACCCCATTTATATAACTATTCAGCCCTCCTCCTGCTCATTTATATACTGGGTTTTTATGGACTTCAACAGGGTATAATATTTAAACCCATCTTTGAAGATAATGACGGGAAATATAGCAAATCCCCCTTATCCAACGCCAGGAAAGCAGTTATCAAGAGACAATTAATCAAATACTTCCGGGAAGAACAACCTTATCTCGATGCCAATCTCAATATGAATGCACTCTCAACATATCTTAATGTACGGAAACATTACCTGACAGAAGTATTGAATACTGAGATCGGAAAAAACTTCTTCCGGTTTGTGAATGAGTACAGAGTTGAGGCTGTAAAAAAACAACTGGCAGATCCAAAAAATATCTATTCAATTGAAGCTATTGGCTATGAATGCGGCTTTAGCAGCAAATCATCTTTTTTCACAGTTTTTAAGAAGCTGACAGGGCAAACACCCATGCAATATAAAAAAGAAGTGTAAAATAATATAAGGTTCAAACTTTTCCCCATAGTATCTGAACCTGTTATAGTAGTTCAGCTTTTAAAAATCATACCAATTTCTTCCCCCTAAAAGTTATTTTTATCTCAAAATAACCAATACATTAACCTGTATGATATCACGGTAATAAAATGCTGTCACACGTCACACGTCACTTTAATTTAACCTGTTATGTATAATAAATGTGTGCCCCTCCTGTATCTTCTTTTATACTGCCATACTCTTATGGCACAAGGTCTTTTTGAAAACACATTATATGAAGATCAGAAGCCGGTTGAATCCTTTGCAAACTCTCCACTGAAAGGATACATAAGAGGCTCAGCCTGGGGAGGTGCACAGAGATACGATTATTCCAATGTTTTTGGTGAATTTGCTTTACAGGCGAAGTTCTCAGGTGAAAAATCCTTTTTCTCAGGAGAACTGCGTGTGATCGAAGGATATTTCTTCGATGAACACAAATCCATTCTCCGTTTGAAAGAAGCTTATGGCGGATATACAGGAAAAAAACTGGATCTGTTTGCAGGGAACCAGATTGTAAGCTGGGGAAGAACGGACGGTTTTAACCCTGTAAATAATATTAACCCCGTTGATTATTTCTTTCTTACTCCAGATCCTGATGACCAGATCCTGTCCACTTTTATGATTCGGTCAAAATTCAGGTTTTCATTTCAGACAGAACTCGAAACCCTCATTATTCCTGTTTATAATCCCTCAATTTACAGGTACAATCTATTCGATATGGGGGAAAATGCTGTTTTTAACAATGCTGTTTTACCTTCATCAAAATTCAGCAATTCATCATTCGCTGCCCGCATAAAAACTGAACTTCCCTCAATAGGATTCTCCTTATCCTGGTTTAGTGGCTACGATCCTTTTTATGGCTTCAGAACAGAGAGTATACAGTTGTTTCCTGTAACTGAAATCACCTACCAACCCGACTTCTATAAAAAAAATACCATAGGCGGTGATTTTGAACTGCCGGTAAAAAAATGGATCCTGAGGATGGAAGCGGCAGTGAATATTACAGATAACTACAAAAACAACATGCATATTCCAAACCCTGACTTATACTATGTAACAGGAATTGAGCATAATTTTCGCGGATGTATGGCAATACTTCAATATATCGGGCGGTATACATTTGACTTCCGTGCTCTTGAAATACCCGTACTTGCTGATCCTTTTAATCAGCAGTCCCAGCTGCAGTACGCCGAAGAAATGATCCTTTATGAATCCTCGCTGTTCAACCGTAAAATATTTCATCAGCAGAAGGAAAGAAACCATGCTTTCATGATCTCTCTGAACAGGTCATTTGCTTATGAGACGGTAAGAACTGAATTATCATTATACTATAATATCACCTCCGATGAATATATTATCAGACCAACACTTTCGTGGAATATAAGTGATGATCTGGCAGCCTTCCTCGGTGTTAGTCTTATGAAAGGCCCGGAAAACTCAATATTCGATAAAGCAGGTGACGTGCTGAACGGCTTATTTGCAGGAATGAAATATAGCTTCTGATAAAAATCAATGATTGTGACGGTGGCCAACTGTAAAATCTGAACTGATGAACACCTTGATAACCAAATATCGCATCTGGTTTATTATTATTCCGGTAATCATTACCATACTTATGATTGTCCCCCTGTGGAAGGCAAAGATCAACTCCGATCTCATGAAATATTTGCCGGAACATATCGAATCAAAAATAAATCTCGAACGGCTGGAAAAAACGTTTGGTAAATACGATCCGCTGGTCATTATTTTTGAAACTGCAGATGTTCTGGATAAGTCTTTTCTTAAAAGGATGCAGAATATTAATACAGCGATGATACGGCAAAAAGAATTTAAAGATGTTATTTCCCTTTTCGAATTAAAATATATAAGGGGAGAAGATGGTATGATGCTGGTCGACCCCGTTATTACAAAGATCCCGGAAACGGAAGCAGCAATAAAAAACCTGCGGGAAGAAATCATCAATAATTCACTGGTATATAAGTTACTGGTATCAGAAGATTTCAGATATACAATGATATTGGTCAACCCGGAGGAAGATATCAGCGATGCGAAAGCACTTGAAATAATAAATCAAATACTTTCAGCTAACAAGGGAGATGAAAACATTTATCTTTCAGGTCTCCCCTTTCTGCGTGATGAGATACAAAAAAAAGCAATACGTGATCTGTCCATATTATTCCCTCTGGGCCTTTTAATAATGATAAGCTTTCTTTACCTCTCCTTCAGGGAAATGAGAGGGGTCTGGCTGCCTTTTACAGTTGTGATAATCTCCGTTGCCCTGGCAATGGGCATGATGCCGCTTTTACATTACGAATTAAATATTATTGCTGTATTAATTCCCATAATGATGATCGCTGTCGCCAACAACTACGGCGTTCATATAATTGCACGCTACCAGGAATTAAACGCGCTGAATCCGCGTTGGAGCATGAAAAAGATTGTCGGCGAAACCATGTCGGTGCTTTACATCCCGCTTATACTCACAGCGCTGACAACAATTTTTGGCATACTGGGACTCTTAGTACATATTATGCTTCCGGCAAAGCAAATGGGTATTGTCAGTGCTGCAGGAATAGCATTTGCACTTATCCTGAGCCTGTTCTTTATTCCTGCGGTCATGACCGGTCAGAAAAAAGGAAAAGTAAAAAATAACTTCAAGGGAGACGGAAAGTCGGTCGTGGATAAATTCATGGTATGGGCAGGAAATGTGGTTACGAAAAACCCACTGAGGGTAATTATTATTTTTCTGTCGGTACTTATTATTGCCGGAACAGGAATCTTTTACCTTAAGGTGAGTATAAATCTGGAAAAAATGATGCCGGTTTCTCATCCTTTACGCATCTCAACTCAAATTGTCAATACTTATTTTGGCGGAACGAAAAACATTTCAATTCTTTTTGAAGGAGATATTTTAAGTCCCGATGTAATGCACACCATGGACGAATTTGAAGCCCGGCTGGAAACCCTGCCGGAAGTAGGCAGTGTAAATTCACTGGCCACGGTTATTAAAACCATCAGCCGTGCATTGTATGATCCTGGTGATGATTTCTACAATGTCATTCCTGACAGCCGCGAGGCTATAGCACAATATATTGAATTTTATAATATGAGCGGGGATCCTGACGACTTTGAAAAAATGGTGGATTTCAATTATACCAGTGCCATATTGAATGTACAGTTCAAAGCAAAAGACATGACGGATTTCAGGAAAGTAACTGCTTTTATCAACGAATTGATCAACGAATCAGAATATAGTACATTACAGGCCGGACAGTCATTAATGGAAAAAGAAATGTCAGAATCCATTATCAGGGGACAAATCTATTCATTACTTTTCGCTATGTCAGCTATTGCCTTACTTTTAGGGCTGATCTTTAAATCATTTACTGCCGGCATTATGGGTATTATCCCCTTATTGTTTGCCCTGATCTGCAATTTCGGGCTGATGGGCTGGTCGGGGTTTGATCTTGACATCGCCACATCGCTGCTATCCTCAGTAGCCATAGGCATCGGCGTAGATTACATAATTCATTTCTTCTGGCGCATTAAATTTGAGCTGAAACGGGAAAAAAATTATAAATCAGCCATTGTAACCACGCTTAATACTACCGGCCGGGGGATTGCCATAAACGCCTTCTCGGTAATCATCGGATTCTCGGTACTGCTTCTTTCAGGATTGACCATTCTGAAAACTTTCGGCCTGCTTATCATCTTTTCCCTGCTGTTATGCCTGCTTTGTGCACTGTTACTGGTCCCTGCCATATGCCTGATTTTCAAACCCGGATTTTTGTTAAAATAATATACTTTGATCATGAAAACTTACTTCATTTTAATTTCCGTTTCATTTCTGATTTCTCCAACAAGCCTGTTTTCACAGAATGCAAAGGAAATTGCAGCTAAAGCCTCCAATGTTATCGAATTTGAGTCCATGGAAATGAAATCTTCTCTCACTATTTTTGATCACAGGGGAAATACAAGAGAGAGAAAGATTGTTGTAGCAACCAGACAATTCGGGAAAGTTACCAAAACTCTCATAAAATTCATTTCTCCGGCTGATGTCAGAGGAACGTCCATGCTTGTTTATGATTATGAGGATAAGCCGGATGATATGTGGATCTACCTGCCGTCGTTGAGAAGAACCAGAAGAATTGTAAGCAGCGAAAAAGGAAAAAGCTTCATGGGCTCGGAATTTACCAATGCTGATATGGGAAAACCCAATCTGAATGATTTTAACTATAAACTGCATGGCACAACTGAGATAAATCAGAAAAGCTGCTGGAAAGTGGAAGCAATATGCAAAGATGAGACCATTGCTGACGAAAATGGCTTTTTAAGTAAAATTGCATATGTTGAAAAAAATACATATCTGACGCATAAAGCTGAATACTACGATTTAAACAATGAATTATACAAAGTAATGACAATCAGTAATTATCAGAAACAACCCAATGGGAAATATTTTGCTTATAAGATGGAAATTCAGAACCTGCAGAACGAACGCAGGTCAGTAATGCTGGTGGATGGATTTCAACTTGGCTCAACCCTCACGGAAGACAGCTTTTCTCCCACTAATCTCGACAAGTAAAAGCTTATTTTTATCCACCTGATATTGTTATTCCAAAAAAAATAAATACTTTTGCATCTCTGAATTTTAGGGAAATTTATTAAAAATCTGATATAGAATGGTTTTAACAACAGAAAAGAAAATTGAATTATTCAAAAAGTACGGAAAGTCATCGGAAAATACAGGTTCTCCGGAATCCCAGATTGCTATCTTTACAACGAGAATAAATCACCTTACCCAACATCTTAAAACTCATAAAAAAGATTATGGTACGCAGAGGGCTTTATTGAAACTTGTGGGGAAAAGAAGAAGACTACTGGATTATTATAAGGAAAAAGACATAAATGCTTACAGAAAGCTGTTAAAGTCATTAAGCTTAAGAAAATAAGGCAGGTGATGCCTGATTTATACAGAAATGATATAATGCTTTTACCATTGGAGCGCAAAAGAGGCGCAAAGATCGCAAAAGAGGTAAAACATCTTTCAACTTCTTGCGTGCTCTGCGCCTTTTTCTATTATAAGTACAGAAAAAACAGGACAAAATACACATAAATAACATAATAACAACAGAAAGGTAACAGGAACATCTGAGTTAACAGGATGCATACTTTTTCCTTTTTACTTTTAACTTTTAACTTATCCATATGTTTACACAACATAAAAAAATAATCGATTTTGGTGATGGCAGAGCCATATCAATAGAGACCGGTAAATTAGCAAGACAAGCCGATGGATCGGTGCTGGTAAGACAAGGCAATACCATGCTCCTGGCAACGGTCGTATCAGCAAAAGAAGCTGCTGAGAATGTTGATTTTATGCCTTTATCCGTGGAATATAAGGAAAAATTTGCATCTTCAGGTCGTTTTCCAGGTGGATTCATGAAAAGAGAATCCCGTCCGAGTGATTATGAAATCCTGATCTCCAGGCTGGTGGACAGGGCTTTACGTCCTCTCTTCCCTGATAATTACCACGCAGAAACTTTTGTCAATATCTATTTAATATCTGCTGAAAATGATATCATGCCGGATGCCCTTGCAGGTCTCGCTGCTTCTGCTGCAATAGCTGTTTCAGATATACCCTTTAACGGTCCGATATCAGAAGTGCGTGTTGGACGTGTTAACGGAGAATTTATTGTAAACCCCACATTCAGCCAGCTTAAAAATTCAGATATCGATATAATGGTAGGCGCAACAAAAGATAATATACTGATGGTGGAAGGTGAAATGAACGAAGTTTCTGAAGAGGATATGCTGGAAGCCATAAAACTGGCACATCAGGCAATCATACCACAGTGTGTGGCACAGGAAGAGCTGGCCGCACTTGTAAACAAACCACAACGCGAATACTGCCATGAAAATAATGATCCTGAGCTTAACGAGAGAATGCAGTCTGAATTGTATAAGCAGGCTTATGATCACGCTGCAAAATGCATTAAAGATAAGCATGAGCGAAGCGATGGTTTTAAAACCATCCTTGACAGTTTTGTTGAAAAGCTGCAGGAAGAAAAACCTGAAGAAGAACTTAATACCCCGCTAATCGAAAGGTATTACCACGAAATCGAGAAGAATGCCGTAAGGGATTTTGTCCTTAACAGCAAAACCCGGCTTGACGGCCGAAAGCCGGATGAGATCAGGGAGATAATCTGCGAAGTCGATTTCCTTCCCACTGCACATGGTTCATCTCTTTTTACAAGAGGTGAAACACAATCACTTACTTCAGTGACCCTGGGAACAAAACTCGATGAAAAAATTATCGATGAGGTATTGATACAAGGAACAGAAAAATTTGTACTTCATTATAATTTTCCTGCCTTTTCCACCGGAGATGCACGCCCGAACAGAGGACTCTCCCGCAGGGAAGTCGGACATGGCAACCTCGCACACAGAGCTTTAAAAAGATTGATGCCTGATGAAAATGAAATACCTTATGCCATCAGAGTGGTATCCGATATACTCGAATCAAACGGCTCGTCTTCAATGGCTACGGTTTGCGCAGGAACACTGGCTCTCATGGATGCGGGTGTGAAAATTAAAAAACCGGTCTCCGGCATAGCCATGGGAATGATCTCCGACGCAAAAACAGGCAAGTATGTAATCCTGTCCGATATCCTCGGTGACGAAGACCACCTGGGAGATATGGACTTTAAAGTTACCGGAACAAAAAACGGGATTACTGCAACACAAATGGATATTAAAGTTGACGGCCTGTCTTTTGATGTTCTGAAACAAGCCCTCCACCAGGCAAAAGAAGGAAGACTGCATATCCTTGATATAATGGTTAATACCCTCCCCGAACCACGGAGTGATTACAAGCCGCATGCACCCAGAATAATCAGGATCGAGATTGCAAAGGAAATGATAGGCGCACTGATCGGCCCCGGCGGAAAAGTGATCCAGGAAATCCAGCGTGAAACAGGCACTACAATCGTTGTGGAAGAAACCAACGGTAAAGGCATAGTAGATGTGTCTGCTGTGAACAAAGAATCCATTGACGCAGCTATGGCAAGAATTAACCGCATTGTTGAAGTCCCCGTGGTAGGTAAAACTTATATTGGTAAAGTAAAATCCGTTGTCCAGTTTGGTGCATTTATCGAAATTCTGCCTAAAACAGAAGGATTGCTCCATATATCCGAAATCAGCTGGAAAAGACTGAAAACCGTAGACGAAGAACTGAAGGTGGGAGATGAAGTGGAAGTGAAACTCATTGACATTGACAGTAAAACAGGTAAATTCAAACTGAGCAGAAAGGCACTCCTGCCTAAACCGGAATAATTTAGACTTAATGTATTGCGGCTCTGCACCATTTTGTTTTAATACGCAATGTATTGCGACTTATACTATTACAAGGACGCACAGCCGTGCGTCCCTACTCAACCACTCAACCACATAACCACTTAACCACTCACCCACTCACCCACTTAACCACTCAATCACACGATCCCGTGATCCCCTTTGTCCCTTCGTCACTTTAATGTCCCCTTCGTCCCTAATAATAATTATCTTTTAAATCTCTGAATAATATTCTATCTTTGGTATACTTAATCAAATACTCATAACCCATGAAAGTATACTACTGTCTGCTATTTATCGCCATGATCTCTTTTTCCTGCTCTGATCGCCCCCTGGATTACCCCGAAACACGCAAAGATGATATCGTTGATAATTATTTCGGAACCCTGGTTTCTGATCCCTACAGATGGCTGGAAGATGACCGTTCTGAGGAAACCATGGAATGGGTAAAAAAGCAAAATGAACTGACTTTCGGATACCTTGAAAAAATACCATACCGGGAGAAAATTAAAAACAGGCTGACTGAAATATTAAACTTTCCCAGGATGAGTGCCCCCTGGAAAGAAGGCGATTATTATTTCTATGCCTTTAACAACGGACTGCAGAACCAGGATGTGTATTATATAAAAAAAACGATCGGAGAGGATGGTGAAATCTTCCTCGATCCAAATAAACTGTCTGAACAGGGAACAATCTCCCTTACCAATTTGTCAGTTTCAAATGACAGTAAATATGTAGGTTATGGAATATCAAAGGGAGGATCAGACTGGAGAGAATTCTTTATCAAAGAGATTGATTCAGGTAAAGACCTGGACGATCACCTGAAATGGATCAAATTCAGCGGAATAGCATGGTATAAAGACGGTTTCTTCTATAACCGGTTCAATGAACCTGAGGATGGTAATGAACTTAAAGGAGTAAATCTGAACAGCAAAGTGTATTATCACAAAGTGGGAACCCCGCAATCGGATGATGTTTTAATCTATGAAGACCCTGAAAATCCCGGCCGGAGTTTTAATGCCAGGGTTACCGAAGATGAAAAAACCCTTGTGTTGAATGTTTACGAATCAACCACAGGTAATGCCATTTATGTCAAAAAGCTCACAGAAAAGAATGCTCCCTGGATTAAAATAGCAGATGATTTCGAAAAAGATTATTCTCTGGTTGATGGTAAAGATGATAAGCTGCTTTTTCTTACAAACTATGATGCTCCTATGTATAAACTCATTGAAGTTGATATTAATAACCCGTCGGTGAAAAACCGGAAAGACATTATAGAAGAGAAAGAATCCCAGGTTTTAATATCGTGCAGTCTTGGAGGAGGAAAAATCATAGCTCATTATCAAAAGGATGCCCGTAGTGTGCTGGAAGTTTTCACAATGGAGGGTCAATATCTGTATGATATACAAATTCCCGGAATTGGAACTATCACTTCATTTAATTCAAAAGTAAAGGAAGATATTGCGTTCTATACCTTCACCTCTTTTAATGTCCCCCAGGAAGTTTATATGTATAATATAGGAGATAATACTTCCAAACTGTTCTATAAACCAGAAGTGGATTTCCTGCCGGAAGATTACATAACCAAACAGGTTTTTTATCAAAGTAAAGATAGCACGACAATACCCATGTTTATTGTTCATCATAAAGACTTTAAACCCAATGGAAAAAGCCCTGCTCTTTTATATGGATATGGAGGTTTTAATATAACCTATACCCCGGTGTTTTCCATCCGGAATGTTATCCTGCTTGAAAATGGAGGAGTATATGCACTGGCAGGTATTCGCGGTGGCGGAGAATACGGTGAATCCTGGCACCTTTCAGGTACTGTTCTGAACAAACAAAATGTTTTTGACGACTTCATCGCAGCCGCAGAATATCTTATAGATGAAAAATATACTTCTTCGGAAAGACTTGCCATTTTAGGTGGTTCAAATGGAGGTCTTCTGGTAGGAACAGTCATTAACCAGCGTCCCGATCTGTTCTCCGTTGCCTTTCCTGCTGTGGGCGTAATGGACATGCTCAGATATCACCTGTTTACCATCGGAAGGTACTGGGTTACAGATTACGGATCCAGTGAAGACTCAGTGCAGTTTGAATACATTTATAAATACTCACCGGTTCATAATATCAGAAAAGGAGTCAGATATCCCTCCGTAATGGTAACCACAGCCGATCATGATGACAGGGTAGTACCCGCACATTCATTCAAATATATTGCCACCCTGCAGGAAAACCATTCAGGTAAGAATCCCGTGCTTATACGAATTGAAACTGAAGCAGGTCATGGATCGGGTAAACCGGTAAACAAGCAGATTGAGGAAACATCTGATATTTGGTCATTTGCATTCTATCAAATGAAGTTTAAACCTTTCTATTAATAAGAAATAAAATCATAAAAATTTCATCTTAAACATCGCTCTAAATCAACCTATCTAAGCCTTTCAATAAAAATGACTGATTATCAACTGGTTAACGAATTAATTGTTAATGAGGCCTTTAAATTAGGTTTAAAAAAATCGGGAATTTGAGGAATTTAAGGTGAAAACCTCATATTTTCTTTTTTTTAATGAAAAACATTTCTAAATTTGTTTTCTGGACATAATTCTATTTGAAATTCATTCAAATTAAACTTAATAAAAAAGAGTACTATGAAAAAACTAAATTCTTTTGCGCTATTTATCGCAGCAATATTTATGTTAGGCAGTTGTAGCGGATTAAAAAAAATGCAGGACAGAGCATCTGAGGTCAGTTATAAGGTTACTCCCGAAGTTCTTGAAGAAAAGGGTAATGATGTAGCTGTAAAAATAGATGTTAAATATCCGGCAAATTATTTTAATAAAAAAGCTACCCTTACTGCAACACCTGTTTTGAAATATGCAAATGGTGAAACAGCATTCGCTTCCAAAACATTACAGGGCGAATCGGTTCAGGCTAATAACCAGGTAGTGAATTATTCTACCGGAGGCACTGTTTCCTATGCAGGAAATGTAGCCTTCACCGACGATATGATGAAATCGAAACTGGTTGTCAGATCAGTTGCCGAACTTAAAGGTAAAACCGTGGAACTGGATGAATATCCCATTGCAGATGGTGTTATAGCTACCTCAAAATTAGTGATGGTTGATCCTAAACCAGTTATGGTTGCTGACAAGTTCCAGAGGATTATACCCGATTCTTATACTGCCAGTATTCTTTATATTATAAATCGTTATGATGTAAGATCCACAGAACTAAGAAAAGATGAGATCAAACAACTTTCTGAGTACATCAAAAATGCTCAGGCAAATGAAAGAATAGAAATTCAGGGTGCTAAAATATCAGCTTATGCTTCACCTGACGGACCTCTTGATCTGAACGAAAGACTTTCAAAAAACCGCCAGGGCTCAGCAGAAACCTATTTCAAGAGAGAACTCAAAACTCAGAAAGTTGATGCACCTGAAGGATTTCTTGCTCTGAATTATACTCCTGAAGATTGGGATGGTTTCAAGAAACTCATGGAAGAAAGCAACATCCAGGATAAAGAATTAATATTGAGAGTGCTTTCAATGTATTCTGATCCTGTTGTACGTGAAAAAGAAATCAAAAATATCTCCCAGGCATATGAAGTTATAGCTAAAGATATTCTTCCCCAGTTAAGAAGATCCAAACTTACCGTTAATGTTAACCTGGTCGGTTTATCTGATGATGAACTTAAAGCTGCATGGAAAAATGACCCTGCTTCACTTAAATTGGAAGAGATCCTTTATACAGCAACGTTATACGACGACCTTAAGGATAAACTTGCTATCTACAAGAAAGCCGGTGAACTCTATCCCGATTGCTTCAGGGCATTCAATAATGAAGGATATGTTCAGGTTTTATCAGGAGATGCAGATAACGCTCAGAAAGCTTTTGAAAAAGCAAAAGCATTAAAAGATAATGATGTAGTGAACAATAACCTTGGAGTTTGTGCTTTAATGAAGGGTGATGTTGCCAAAGCAGAACAACTCTTCTCAGCTTCCATGGGGGCAGGCGCAGCTGTTAATTATAACCTCGGGATCATCAAAATTATGCAGGGCGATTACGATGCAGCAGCCGGTTATCTTGGTAATACCGATGAATTCAACACCGCACTCGTTAAAATGCTGAAGAAAGATTTCGATGGTTCATTAGCCACCATAAACAGAATTGAAAAAGATTTTGCTAAGAAATACTACCTGAAAGCAGTAGTAGCCGCAAAACAAGGTAAAGACGAACTTGTGTTCGAAAGCCTCAGACTGGCTTTTGCCAAAGATGCTTCTCTCAAGGATCGCGCAAAAGTTGATATGGAATTTGCTAAATATTTCGAAAATACAGTATTTAAAGGACTCCTTTAATTAAGGATATTCATACGAATAAAGGCTGTCTGACAGACAGCCTTTTTTTTATTCAATTTTTTAACCTTGCAAAAAAATGCCAGATTAATATCCCTCCGCTGACAGCTACATTTAAAGAATGCTTTGTTCCATACTGAGGTATTTCAACACAACTCTCACACTCATCAATCACCCCCTGATCCACACCATGCATTTCATGCCCAAGTACCAGTGCATATTTTTTACTTTCTTCAATCGGATATTCCTGTAAATAAATACTCTTATCAGCCTGCTCGGCAGCAAGTACTATATAACCCTGTTCTCTAAGACCCCTGATTACCGCTAACGTACTCTCTGAGTATTCCCAGTCCACTGATTCAGTAGCCCCCAGCGCAGTTTTATATATCTCTTTATGAGGAGGCGTAGCCGTAATACCACATAAATACACCTTCTCAACCAGAAAAGCATCACAAGTCCTGAATATAGAACCAATATTATTCTGGCTACGCACGTTATCCAGTATGATTACCAGTGGTGTTTTTTTAGCTGATTTAAATCCGGTAGTGGTTAAACGGTTTAATTCTTCCATCTTAAGCTTTTTCACTAGAATAAAATTTAGATATTAAACAGTATATTAAATAGTTACAAGTTGATGTCTTTGTGTTTTCGTTTCAAATGTCGTGGAACCCCCATTTTTGTTCATGTCCTTGTTGTGTGCGATAGTGCATGGGGGTTTCATGCGTACAAATATTAATTATCTTACTAAAAATCAATAAGTTCTATTTCCTAATGGTCTAATGGGCATGGAACCCCCATTTTTGTTCATGTCCTTGTTGTGTGCGATAGTGCATGGGGGTTTCATCTTATAAAATTATCAGTGTCTGCAAAATTAATTTAATTATGAAGGCATAACATATTTAATATATATTAATATCAGCTTAGATTTAATTATCTTCGCACAATAAAAGATGGTTTTTTTAACCCGGTTAATATTAAATTTTGTAAACCACCGTCCCCTTATCAGGCGGCTGTAAGAAACACCCCCCTAAAAGAAGAGAAAATTCAATATGAACATTCACGAATACCAGGGTAAATCAATTTTAAAGAGTTACGGTGTTGCAGTTCCGGAAGGTTATATGACAGAATCGCCGGAAGATGCAATCGGAATTGCTGAAAAGATCAAAGAAGCTACAGGAACCGGTTCATGGGCAGTTAAGGCGCAGATCCATGCAGGAGGAAGAGGGAAAGGAGGTGGCATTAAAATAGCACACTCGCCGGAAGAAGTTAAAGATTTTACTGCGCAAATTCTCGGTATGAATCTGGTCACACACCAAACCGGACCTGAAGGGAAAATTGTCCGTAAAGTACTGATTGAACAGGGTATATTCTATCCCGGGAAAAGTGAAATTAAGGAATATTATGTAAGTGTGCTTCTAAACAGAACCACCGGCAGGAATATTATAATGTACTCCACCGAAGGAGGTATGGATATAGAACATGTTGCTGAAAAAACTCCCCACCTCATCTTTAAGGAAGAAATTGATCCTCTTGCAGGTGTGCTTCCTTTCCAGACCCGGAAAATTGCATTTAAGCTTAACTTATCAGGTCAGGCATCCGGGGAAATGCAACAATTTGTTACCGCACTTTATAATGCTTATCTGGGTTCTGATGCCTCTCTTATAGAGATCAATCCGGTATTAAAAACATCGGATAACAGGATCATTGCAGCTGACTGTAAAATCAGCCTGGAAGATAATGCCCTTTTCAGGCATCCTGAATACATTAACTTAAGGGATATTAACGAAGAAGACCCCGTAGAGATTGAAGCAGCAAAATATGATCTTAATTTTATCAAACTCGATGGAACTGTCGGGTGCATGGTAAACGGCGCCGGACTAGCCATGGCCACTATGGATATTATTAAACTCTCCGGCGAAAATCCGGCCAACTTCCTCGACGTAGGCGGTTCTGCCAATACCGAACGTGTTAAAAACGGATTCAGAATAATTTTAAAGGACCCGAATGTTAAAGCTATCCTCATCAATATCTTCGGAGGAATCGTCCGATGCGATATCGTTGCAAAAGGAGTTACAGAAGCTTATAAAAGCTTACAAAATATAAATATTCCGGTAATTGTCCGACTACAGGGTACCAATGCAGAAGAAGGGAGGAAAATTATTGATGAATCCGGACTGAAAGTATTCTCTGCAATATCATTACAGGATGCTGCCAACATGGTGAAGAAACTGGTTAATTAACTCACCCTGCCACAGCTATATTTAGTCTTCTGTATCATCTCCTGTCTGAAAAATCCGCCGGTTAATCCTCACTCTGATACATACTCACAAAGTCGTCTGTTTATCCCCTCCGGTTTAACGCTTCTGATCCCTGCCTTCCAACGAACATGTATTTATTCCAAACAGCGTGTACAATCCACATTTACCAACCAGGGCTGTTGCCATGGGGATTATGGCAAGTAACCCCCACCATGTTTTATAATAAATCCCTAAGAAGGCAATGACTAATCCTATAATTATCCGTATGATCTTATCTGTTCTGCCAATATTGTTCCTCATTGTAATGGTATTTTTAAATTTGTTATAATATTATCAATAATGTCACTCGTTAAACAATATTTCCTTTATTAAGTTCAAAAAAGTGTGCCAACAAGTACCCCGCCAACCCGGAGGAGGCTTTAAATATTTAATTCATTTAAAGAGAGAAAAATCAAGCTTTCTTTGTATATATCAACAGAAGTGAAAAAGCATTAATTAACAAAAACCTGTTCCTGCTTTGATTTTTCATAAAGTTCCTGAATATGTCAATAAAAACTTATAATCTACCTGAATAATCCGATAAATCTTTTCTATTATTGTTTTTCTTAAATATACCGTTTTGAATGAATTTTTTCCTACCGTAGGTCTGATGATTAATATTTTACTGGGGATCTTTATTTCAGCATTCCTGGCTGAGATGTTTTTCTATCTGTTTTTCTTTTCACAGACAGGGAAAAAGAAAAAAAAGAAAAAAGTAAGTAAGAATTCATTACCACCGGTATCTGTAATTATTTGTGCCAGAAATGAAGAAGAAAATTTAAGAAAATACCTTCCCCTTGTTCTTGAACAGGAATACCCTTCATTTGAAGTTATAGTGGTAAATGATTGCTCGGATGATGATACGCATGAACTGCTCAACAACCTGCTATCTGAATATTCAAACCTGAAAGTAACTGCCATTAAGAAGGACCCCCGTTTTACTCACAATAAAAAGCTGGCCCTCACCATTGGCATTAAAGCAGCTTCCAATGAACTTCTTCTCCTTACTGATGCCGACTGCTACCCTGTCAGCAAATACTGGATAAGAGAAATGATGATAAATTATTCTAAAAAGACTGACATTATCCTTGGTTATGGAGGCTATGAAACAAGGCCGGGTCTGTTAAATAAACTGATTAGGTTTGAAGCCGTTTTTACAGCCATGCAATATATGGGGCTTGCAGAAAGGAGAATTCCCTATATGGGCGTAGGAAGAAACCTCTCCTACCGCAAATCTTTGTTTTTCCTTAATAAGGGCTTTGCATCCCATCTCCACCTGAATTCAGGTGATGATGATCTTTTTATCAGTGAAATAGCTACTCCTTCAAATACCTGTGTGGAAACACATCCCGATTCATTCACCCGTTCGGTTCCGGCATCCGATGTTACATCCTGGTTCAGACAGAGAAAAAGACATTTTACCACAGGAATTTATTATAAGTCAACTATTAAAGCATTGCTGGGAGGAGAATATCTTCTCAGATCCCTGTTTAACATCTCTTTTATCCTTCTCCTTGTATTGGGATCATTTTATCAATTGTTTCTGTCGGTTTACTTAATTAATGCTGTTGTTAAAGGAATAATTTTTAAAATTATTTTAATGCGTTTGAAGGAAAGATATTTATTTATATTTTCGCTCCTGATAGAACCATTCCAACCCATACTTTATGTATGCATACATATGGTGAATTTTATTGAAAGAAAAAGAAGCAGATGGAGGTAAACCCAAATCTTTCAGAAAAGGCAATATATGATCACTCTCTTGTCCTCAGAGCCCGAAATGGTGACCAGAAAGCCTTTGCAGAACTCCTGGGACGGTACAGAGATTCTATATATTTCATGCTGCTGAAAATGATTAATAACCCTTCAGATGCTGAAGACCTTACCATTGAAGCATTTGGAAAAGCATTCAGGTATATTGATCAATATACTCCAAACTATGCATTTAGTACCTGGTTGTTTAAAATTGCCACAAATAACTGTATTGACTTCATAAGGAAAAAAAGAGGCAGCACAATTAGTCTCGATCAGTCAATGGATGATGATGAATCACTTACGCCCTCCGATACCATTAAATCCGATTCCCTTGATCCCGAAATGACTCTGATACGGGAACAAAAAGTGAAAATCCTCCGGGAAATTGTTACAAAACTGAAACCAAGGTATAGAAGACTTATAGAACTGAGATACTTTGAAGAGTTTAGCTATGAGGAAATTTCAGGGGAATTGAAACTTCCCGTCGGAACCGTTAAAGCACAACTTTTCAGAGCCAGGGAGCTCCTGTCCAACATTCTCCGCAATACAGGTGAAAATGTATAAGCATGAAGCTTATTCATAAATATTTCCCCGGTCTCACACCAAAACAAATCCGGCAGTTTGAACAACTTTATGATATTTATTCAGACTGGAATCAGAAAATTAACCTGATCTCCAGAAAAGATATCCCATTTCTTTATGAACGTCATATTTTACATTCTCTGGCCATAGCAAAATATGTTCAGTTTATACCCAAAACAACTGTGGCAGACGTGGGCACCGGTGGAGGTTTTCCGGGAATACCCCTGGCTATATTTTTTCCGGATGTCCATTTCGTGCTTATCGACTCAATAGCAAAAAAAATAAAGGCGGTTAATGAAATTGTAAAATGTGCTGATTTAAATAATGTCAACACCATTATTTCACGGGCAGAACTATTAAATATGAAATTTGATTTTATTGTCAGCAGGGCAGTAACCGATTTGATTACATTCTATCAGTTAACAAAAAACCTCGTAAACAACAGGTCATTTAATAAAATAAAAAATGGGATTATTTACCTGAAGGGCGGAGAGTTTGAAAAAGAACTAAATGTATTTGCCGATAAGAAAAAGGTGATACATATAAGCGATTATTTCAGCGAAGATTTTTTCCTGACGAAAAAAATCGTTTATATTTCCCGCTTATGACTTGTATTTAGGTTCATCGGCAACAGTAAGCTTCTTTCTGCCCTTGGCTCTCCGGGAAGCAAGAACTCTCCGGCCATTTGCTGTTGCCATTCTGGCCCTGAAGCCATGTTTATTACTTCTTTTTCTTCTTGATGGCTGAAATGTTCTTTTCATGACGCTGGAAGATTACTGAATTATCTTGTTAATTAAGGACTGCAAAAATAATGTTTTTTTAGTTCTTACAAAAGAATTTACTAAAAATGATAAATGACGGATACCATATTCATTCTTATACCGTTCATTAAATGCAATTAATTATCTTTGATATCTGTAATTTCAAAACAGTATGCAATGGAATTCCTTAAGTTCCTGATAACAAAAATTTTTATCAAGAACCTGCTGATTGCTGCAGGTATATGTATTATACTGGTTTTCTCCACCCTGCTCTGGCTGAAAATCTTTACTCATCACTCACAGGCTATTACCGTACCTGAGTTTACTGGATTGCTGCCTGAGGAAGTTGACATCATTGCCAGATCAAAGAAATTGCGTATCGAAATCGCCGACTCAAGTTATTCAGACGATCTGCCACGGGGAACCGTGATCAAACAAAATCCGGTCAGTGGTTCAAAGGTTAAGGAGAACAGGAGAATCTACCTGACAATGAATGCCATGAACCCCGAAAAAGTTATTATGCCTAATGTAACAGGGGTATCGTTACGACAAGCCAGGGCAATTCTTGAAACCTACGGCTTAACTATCGGGAAATTATCATATAAGCCTGATATTGCAATAAACAATGTGCTGGAACAAAGAATGTCCGATTCTGTTGCAATGCCTGGAAGCCTTGTAATCAAAGGCTCTTCCGTCAATCTTGTACTTGGAAAAGGACTCAGTAATGAAACTACTCTTGTCCCTGATCTTACCGGAATGAACTTTATAAGAGTAAAAGAAATGCTCATGGACAGATATTTAAATATCGGGGCAGTCATTTATGACAGTTATATTAAAACATCCGAAGATTCTGTACTTGCCTTTGTGTGGAGACAAAGACCTGAATTTGGAACAGATAACCGGCTTAACCTGGGTGCAAACGTGGACTTGTGGCTTACAACTGATTCAACAAAACTGCCTGTACCGGAAGAACTACTGCTGATTCCAGAATTAAATACCGAAAATGAGAATATTGATTGGTAATACTATATTATTATTCCTGCTTCTTTTGCCCCGGCTGCAGGCACAGGAAATTCTCGTTGGACTGGAAGTAAATCCGGTTGCTAAGGATTTCTATCAGCAGCAACCCTCTTTGAGAAAATCCGGAACAGCCGACACCCTTGAATTACCATTTATTGATGATTTCTCCGGATCATATGTAAAGCCCGATAACAAAAAATGGACTGACCAACATGCATTTATCAATCCGTATTATGCCGTTTCTCCCGTTTCTTTTAATGTAGCCACGCTGGATGCATTAGATTATGATGGCTCTCATTATCCCCATGCTTCAATATCACCCTTTGTGGCTGACCATCTCACTTCACACCCGGTTAATCTTGCTTACCTGCCTTCCGACAGTGTTTACCTCAGCTTCTTCTATCAACCCCAGGGTCTGGGAGAAATGCCTGATCCACAGGATTCCCTGTGCCTGGATTTCTATGCCCCGGAAGATGAAACATGGGTAAAAATCTGGGGCGTTCCAGGCACTCCCTTAAAAGATTTCGAAAGAGTGATGATCAGTATTAAGGATCTTAAGTACCTGAAAAAGGGCTTCCGTTTCCGCTTCCGCAATTTTGCTAGCCTTCCGGTACCAATTGATCAGGCTGACAGAAGATCAAATGTCGACCACTGGCATATAGATTATGTATTACTTGACAAACTCAGAAGTGCTGCAGATACCGTTCTCAGGGATGTCGCATTTACGGCTCCCATTAAAACCATAATGAAAGACTTTGAAGCAGTTCCCTGGGCTCACTTTCAGAATGCCTACATAACCCAGCGAAAACCTTTTATAGACGTAAGGTATGAAAATCATGATACTATTACCCGCAATGTAACCCGTGAACTTCAAATTGTCGATCAGTACAGCGGACATAATTACAGGCCTGTACCTACAGCGAGCGATATCCTCTCAGGTCAGCAGATAAATTACAGCTTCCCCTTTGATTATCCATTTAACTTTGGCTCAGGGGATTCCGCTGAATTCCTCATTCGCACAATACTGAGAACCGATGCTTTCGACTATAAACCCAATGACACTATTACGTATTTTCAGAAGTTTTTCGACTATTATGCACTGGATGACGGTACTGCAGAAGCCGGATACGGACTGAGAGGTGAAGGTACCATGAATGCTTCTGTTGCTGTGAAGTTTAATACCTTCCGGCCGGATACAATCCGTGCGGTGGATATGTATTTTAACCAGCTCCCCGACAGCCTGAACCTTAACTTTTACTTCTACCTGAATGTCTGGGATAATAATAATGGGAAACCAGGAACTCTGAGATATTCCCAATTGGGAATGAGACCGGAATATTCCAACGAATTGAACCGGTACCACAGATATCAGCTGGATTCTGCCATCTCAGTCTCTGATACTTTTTTTGTAGGGTGGACTCAAACCGTTGAAAAACTTATTAATATAGGCTTCGACAGAAACCGGATCAATAACCACCGTATCTTATATACCTCTGGCGGTTTCTGGAATACTTCTTCCTTTAGCGGATCACTGATGCTCAGACCAGTGGTGAGAATGACCCCGCTTGTTTATTCTTCACCTCCCATACCCGTCAAAGAAACATTCCTGGTATACCCAAACCCTGCACACGACATCCTGATTGTTGAACAAAAAGAATATTCCAAGGGACACGAAATGCTGTATGTACTTGCTGATATGTCAGGCAGACAAGTGTTCTGCGGAAGTATTAGCGAAAGGACTATCCTTGATATATCCGGACTGATGAAGGGAATATATTTGTTAATTATAAAAGACAAGTCGGGCAAAACAATGAGCAGTAATAAAGTTGTTAAGTTATAAAGGGGACGAAGGGGACAAAGGGGACGAAGGGGACAAAGGGGACGAAGGGGACAAAGGGGACGATACAGGACGATACAGGGGGAATGCATTGTAGAGACGCACGGCTGTGCGTCTTTGCAGGAAAACCCCGGAGAAGTTGAAATAAAATAGCCAGGGGTAGCAAGCCCTGGAAAAATGACGCAATGAAAAAACCCGGATGAGCAAAAAAAATACCCGGAAATACAAATCACAAAGCACTGATGAGTTGGCCGAAAACGCCGAACTTTTTGAGCATTACCGGTTTGAAGCCGATAAAGGGCAGGGACTTCTGCGAATTGACAAGTTTCTTTCAAACCGGATTGAAAATGTGTCCCGCACACGCATTCAGGCAGCGGCAGAAGCAGGAAATATCCTGGTTAACACCGTTCCGGTCAAATCCAACTATAAAGTAAAACCTCTGGATGTTATTTCCATTGTCCTCCCCCACCCGCCCAGGGAATTTGAATTATTACCTGAAGATATTCCCCTGGATATTGTATATGAAGACGACCACCTGATAGTGATCAACAAAAAAGCGGGAATGGTCGTCCACCCCGGGATAAGCAACTATACTGGAACTCTTGTTAACGCCCTTATGTATCATTTACAGAATATTCCCTTGTTTAAGAGCGGGGAGTCGCGGCCCGGACTTGTACACCGTATTGATAAAGACACTTCAGGACTCCTTGTGGTGGCGAAGAATGAATATTCAGTGAATAAACTTGCGGCACAATTTTATAATAAAACAAGCAGGAGAACATATCATGCCCTGGTATGGGGAAACATGGAACCTGAAGAGGGAACCATCACCGGGAATATTGGAAGAAGCCTGAGGGACAGAAAGAAAATGCAGGTCTTTGCCGGTGATGATAAAGGAAAGCCTGCCGTAACCCATTACCGGGTAATTGAGAGACTGGGCTATGTAAACCTCGTTGAATGCAGGCTGGAAACCGGAAGAACCCACCAGATAAGAGTTCATTTTCAGCATATAAAACACCCCCTCTTCAACGATCCGGAATACGGGGGAAATACCATCCTGCGCGGCACCACATTCAGCAAGTACAAACAATTTGTGGATAATTGCTTTAAAATCCTTCCCCGGCAGGCCCTGCATGCAAAATCGCTGGGTTTTACACATCCTCAAACCGGCAAAGAGTTGTTTTTCGACAGCGAACTTCCGGATGATATGACGCAGGTACTGAATAAGTGGCGGAGGTATGTCCAGGGAAGCCTCCAGGATCAAATGTAAGCTTCCACCCGTCCGACATCTCCTTTGTGTCCTTCGTGGTTAACTTCGTGTCCTTCGTGATTAACTTCCCCCCAGCTTCTCATAAATGTAAGAAGTCTTCTCCTTATGATTATCATATGTATAAAGCTCCTTATCCTCATTTGCCAGAAAAAAGCTTAACATCGCAAAATCACCAATGCACATCAGGTTATGAAAGAAAAGCAGGAAGAGTGTCATAATAAAGAAATAAGGAGTAAGAAAACCTAATACAATGATCGCCGCTATATTAATCACCACAAACGGCATAAGCGCCACAAGAGCAAATTTCTTTCTTCCTATAACATAATTATTTGCAGCCACATAAAATATTCCCTGTCGGAGATCAGAGCCAAAATCAATCCCTGGTGCGCCGGCAATTTTATAGGCAAAACCATGCAGCAGCTCATGAACAGGAATAATTAAAACACTTCCGCTGACAAATCCCAGCAGAAAAAACTTAAAATACTGCCTGAAAATAAAAAGCTCATTTCTGAAACCTGCAGCAGAGAATCCTATAATACTTGCAAACAGCAGTATAAGAATAAGGTAATAAAACCTTGTGGAGTAATTCGGTTTTCTTATATTTTCTAACACAAACTCAACAATATCTTCATAGCGCAGAATTTTCACCAGCCTGAAACGGGACTCATCCTGGAGATCTTTGGTATTATAGCTCATATAAATGTTTTGACTTCAGCAAACAGCAAAGATAGCAGATTCTGATTTCTTCATAATGGATAAATTTGTTTTTCACGTATAGGTGTTAGGTTTTTTGTGTATTAAAGTCGTAACTTCTGCTGCTCTTACCGGAGGATATGAACGTAACGACATGAAGCAATATACATATAGAGTATTATTAAACAGAGAACAGGAAGGTGGATATACGTAACAGTACCTATTTTGCCTGGTTGCATTAACTGCTGAAAGACAGTTGATGAAGCTGTTGCAATGGATAAAGAAGCTATCGGGTTATATATTGAAAGCCTCGTTGCACATAATGAGCCTGTACCCGATGAATCGAACATGCTTGAATATGCCTTAACCCTTGAACGGCTGTATGAGCACAACACTCCATCATTAACGGCGAAGGAAATTGTAAGGCTTCTGAAGCCAAAAGGTTTCGTTTTAGACTGCAGCCGTGGAAACCATCAAATTTGGCTTCACCCTGTAATAAATGCGTTTTACCGCTGCCACTGCTTCCCATCACGATGGCATGGAGCGGGTTTTCAAAGAACCTGGTAAGGAATATAAAAAACAATACTTATGAATAACTTCTCAACAAATACAATCTTTATTGTTTATTTCTAATTGTTTTAGCCAACCTTTTTTGTTATCTTTGCCTTGTAAATTCAATATTTTGAGGTATGAAAACCACTTTTGGCGATAACCTGAAAAAAATAAGGTTAGAGAAAAGATTAACCCAGGAAGAACTGGGTAAAAAGTTAAATGTACACCCTAACCATATTTCAAGGTATGAAAGGGGCGAGACTTCGCCATCAGCTGAGACTTTAAAAGCCTTTGCAGATGCTTTAGAAGTTACCATAGATGAACTGGTAGTGGGCAACCGTAAAAAATTGTTATCAGATTCGATAAAAGACATTGAACTGGTAAAGCTGGTTAAGAAAGTAGAGTTGTTGCCAGATGCGGAAAAGCAAACAGTAAAATCGTTGCTCGATGCCTATATATTCAGATACGAAACACAAACAAGATTAACGGCTGTTTAAAAAATACAATGAAAACAAAAGATAAGATATTGCACCTTCCCATTCTTGTGGAACAAGACGAAGATAATATTTACATCGTAAGTTGCCCTGTTTTTAAGGGCTGCCACTCTTATGGCAAAACTATTGATGAAGCATTGGTTAATATCAAGGAAGTTATTGATATGTGCATTGAGGAAGAAACGGAAAAAACCACAGAAATAAACCGTTTCGTGGGTTTCAGAGAAATGCAGGTTACGTTAAAGTCGGCTGCCGTTTAAAATATGAGCTATGCCCCAACTACCTGTTATTTCCGGTAAAGATTTTATCAAATTCCTGCAAACGCTTGGTTTTATTGTTGTACGTGTTAATGGCTCTCATCACAGATTAATACACCCTGATGGAAGGGTTACTACAGTTCCGGTTCACAAAAACGAAGACCTGCCCAAAGGCCTAATGCGTAAAATTATCCGTGAAGATTTGGACCTGGAACTGGATGAGTTCCTGACCCTTTATAAAAAGTACAAGTAAAAAAAGCCCCGGTTTCCCAAGTCTTCAATTTTTATTCTAATAGGTTAATGGATTATTCAAACAATACGAATACCTGTTATAACTCCCCGCATACCCCGGCAATTGAACATACGGATCCGGACTGAAAAACCTTCCCAACATTGGATCGTATATCCTGCCATTCCCTCCTTCGCTTACGCTCCAGAGGACGATGCATGTTGATCAGCGCAAACTCCTCTAAGTGTTCCCCGCTTGGGCGGGGCAGGCAATGCCCCGTAAAACCCCTGCCTGCAAATAACGGTTCAGACAAAGTATCTGACCAGTCTGCTGCATCCCTCGGGTTGCTATCCCGATTTCGTACCTCATCGGGATAGGTGCATCATCTGGTTTAGTTCATTCTTCACCAAACCAGTGATTCACTCAATATACCAAAGAACCTAAATGGTCGGTGTACGTGTGCCATAACTGACTCTGTCCACCCGACCCTGTTGTAACAAAAATAGCACATAATCCGGTTGGAGAGGAAATATAATGGTAATTTTTTGTTTCACTGTTTTCACTTATCCTCTCAAAATCCCCGAAGTAATACTTCGTGCGTATTACCTGGCCGGAGTCCTTGAAAACAGACTTGCGGCGCTGGTCATCCAGTCCGTAATAAATATCATATTTTAATGCTCTCCCGATGGATACCGTATCAACAATGGAAGATACTTTGTTAAAGGTAGTGTATTTGATTTCCTGAGGGCCGGGCCGCCAGCCGGGTTCCGGCCTGCTTACCGAGGTAAGGGCATGAGGGCCGGCGCCGTTTTCTGCGTAGTTAAATCCGCTGCCTGTTCCGGTTATGGATGATATGTTCCCGATACCGCCATTATCGTACTCCATATACCTGTCGAAATACACCTGATGGTTCCCGTTTACATGGTACTCGATCCTTTCCAACCGGTCCAGGGCATCATACCCGAAAGTCTCTTTCAGGTTCTTGTGGATGTCTTCACGGTACGACATGTTACCCTTGTTGTCAAAACCGTAATTCACACCCCTGCCATTGGCAAATGTTTGCGATTGAAGTTCCCCGTAAATGTCATAACCCGTCTGGGATGTATAGCTTCCCTGTTTGTGGGAAGTGATCTGGCCAAGAGGATTCATTTCAAGGAATTCCCACAGGGTTTTGTTATTGCCCCTGATGCTTTTCATGTAACCGTTAACATTGTATGTATTATTCAGGGTAAACCCGGATGGATACTCCCTGGATCTTATCCTACCGTAGGCATCATGGGTAAATTTGTTTTCCAGGGTAAGAAATATTCAGGTTCTATCTGACATATGAAATAAAAAGCGCTATCTTACAATACAAAAATTTCTAAAGTAAAAAGGTTATCAATGTTCAATTAACTTCGGGTAAAAAACTTATCATTTCTTATTCTTAAACTGACCCTGAAACCGCACACTAACACTATTACATATAAAATCCCCCGAATACAATTTATATTCATTTACTTGATTTGGAAGGTTCATTTTTTGAGGTAAAGAAGGTCTTTGAATTGAACCTACATTGACATAATCAACAAAATTGTGCCTTGGTATAAAGAATTCGTAATTACCTCCAATAAGATAAAATCCGATTAAATTAAATTTTTCCGTATATGACTCGCCTGTTTTTAAAAAAACAAAATCTTTATTAGTATTATTTGAAATAGCATCAATCGAGATATCATCTCTTCGAAAATAAAGTCCGTAGGGATTCAATGTGTCAAAATCAGTATTCAGCAAGTCTCTTATTGCATTATAAAAGTCACTTAATTCACGCTTTATTAAAAAATCATTACTTGAATTATATAAAACTGCAGTGTCAGATATTATATTCCAGATACTATTGTATTTCTCTATACCATAAATTTCTATAAAATATTTTTCACCCGCGAAATTAAACGTTGGAAAATATTTAAAAACAGAATCACTATTAAATATACCTGCTAAAACTCCATAACTAAGGAAAGGAAGGTAATCGCGATTGTTTACTACTTTCAAACAATATATATCCGAATCTGTACAATTCTTATAGGTAATAGATAAATAAGGGTAACAATGGTTGTTATTAATTGGAATATAATTTTCAGGAAGTTCAATGTTATTTTTTCCCCATGTAACAGACATCTCAATGTATACAATTTGCGATTGAACTGTTACTTCAAAAAATGATAATAAAATAATAAAACCAATGCTGACCTTCAGTACCTTTTTCTTGTTCAAGAAAAATGAATATATTTTATCCATATTAACTACTTATAAGGATTAATTGAGTCTGCTATTGACGTCCATCGAAAATTAAATGGCATCATATTCTGATAATAATCTGGAAAATACTTTTGAAATTTTGCAATTTCGTTTTGAAAACTATTCCCAACTTGACTTCTAAAGCTATACGCTTGAAATTCCATCATTCTTTTAAAAATTTTATTTTCTACTAAGGCTAAAGGTGTTCCTAATTCACCTAAATATCCAATTTGTGAAACATGCATTAATTCGTGACCTATTGTAAAGTATAAAGTTCTCGCATCTACAAATGCTGTTTTTGAGTTGAAATATACCAAGCTTCTACCGGTGAGAAATTGATCCTTTCCTATTGTTTTGGTTACACGAATTGTCATACCCTGAGCCTTTTCATATTCTCCACTGAAGGTATTAGCTGGGACATTTTCAACAGTATAAACATCTGCTAAATCGAATGGGGCTCCAGGGTAAGATTTTTGTGAAAATTTAATAAGAAATTTATCTGTTGCGCTAACACGATCATTAATATCAATCCCCATTTCTTGACATACACGATAGCAAAGATTGAGTTGTTCTGAATATTTAATCCAACCGGAGATTCCACCTGATATTCCCCCAAATATAGCTCCATTTATAAATCCTTCCTTAAAACTTCCCCCTGTAGCCGAACTAATTATCCCTCCAGTTATCCCGCCGGATAACGCACCCGCTCCGGAACCCCATAAAATCGATGAAGCTTTTGTGGAAAACACGGTTGCTGCTTCCGGCAGAAGCGAGCTTATGGCTGAACCTACACCAAATCCAACTAACATAGAAGCTGCTGAAACACCTATACTACTTCCAAATCCTTGCCAATAACTTTGTCCCATGCATTTTGCCTGATTTCCGGAGATATCAGCCTGCATTAGGGCATATCCAATACTCATGGTCAGTAACAGGAAATTTCCGCTTGGATCGGTATAGGACAGTGGGTTATTCAAGGCATAGGAATACCGGTAAACCCGGTTTTAACTTTCCTGCTCCAACTTTTCAATGACCAGTACCCGGCTTTCATTCAAAGAACATACATCTAAGATAGTAATTTTCTTTTAATCGAAGTTATCATTAACATAATGGATTTTTTAATAACTTTGTGAACGTGATTTGGGAAATTAAAATCGACTTATTTAAACTGAAGAGTAATAGTAACTAAAAAAATGGAAGCAATAAGAAAAATAGTACATGTCAGAAATAACTCCTTCAAGATTGAGCTTCCGAAAGATTTTAAAGCCAGCAAAGCAGAAGTGATCGTTCTGCCCATTGAGGAGAAATCGAAAATCAAAGGGATTGCCAGGCTCAGGGGTAAATTAAACCTTTCGCAGGATCAATACCAGGATTTTCAGGAGGATGTTAAAAATTCTCGTGAAGGATGGGAAAAGAATATCTGATCGATACCAATGCCGTTATTGACTATCTGGACGATAAATTACCAGATAAGGCTGGTGAACTTATTGACATGATTGATTCCAGAATATCAGTGATTACCCGTATTGAACTTCTTTCATGGCCTGGTGCAAGTCAGGAACAAACCCATATCCTAAATGAATTTATATACGCTTCTGAGGTTTTTGCCCTCGAAGAACCTGTGATTGTTAAGGCTGTTGATATCCGGAAAACATTCAAAACAAAACTTCCTGATTCAATTATTGCAGCTACCGCAATTGTTAACAATCTTTCCCTTATTACCCGCAATACCAAAGATTTTGAAAGAATTATTGGGCTGGAGGTTCTAAACCCTTACGATTTTTAAACCACTCCCAACGATGCATTCTTAAATTTAGCTCCCGGTTCTGCTTCCGGATTCTCAAATAATCTTCTATCGCTTTTCTTTTGCTTCTGTTTTTGCGATCGCATTTGGAGGTGTTTAAACCAGCTGGACACTATAGAACTGCTATTTTTATAGCTTCAGCTGATGGTGCTGTAAATTTAATAGAATAGCTGGTATAAAAAAGCCCGAGCAATTCGGGCTTTTCTGTTTTATTCGTATGGTATTATATGATTTACAATTCCACTACTATCACTAAATTGTATATAGATTCCTGAGGATGCTCCAAATGGAGGCTCATAATAATACATTGTATCTACATTGTTAAAATATGAAAGTTGCTTACTATCCGGAACTCCCATGATTTTAAGAACTTCCTTTTTCGTCATTCCAATTGTAATCTTTTCAGAATTCAGCACATTTTGTTTCGCTTTATTAGCATTAGGTGTAAACTGTACCAACATTACAAAAACAAAAACAATTGCAACGATTACAATTAATAAAACCCTTCTATTTCGTTTGTAGTTCATGACGTTACAAGTTGTATATTACACGAGGATTACTAAAAAAGCTATTTAATTGGTCTGTAAAGGTAGTTGGATCAATCAACCTCTGTAATGCACTGGATTGCATGTAAAATTGATATCCAACCCCGTTTTAATAAAACCATTCCGCTTGCCTGTACGGTAATACACTGAAATCCTTCTAAAAGATTTCCTACTGCGGGAGGTCTGTTTCCAACTATTAGCATATGCCTCATATCAAGAACCCTTCCATCGTGCGGATTAATTACATATCTCATATTAGGACCTCCAGCTTGAGACCCTAAAAATGTTTTACTTCGGTCTTGTCTTTGATTAATTATTTCATTTCGGGTTAATCCCTTATTAGCCTGAATAAATTCATCCATGGTATAGACTGGCTCTCCATGTTTATTCATGTAAGGGTTGTTATCCCCTCAATTTGAGGCTGATGTTAAATTAAGTAAATTGCTTCCTGTTATTCCGCCAAGCGATGCAGAAAGTGCGCTCTCCGCTAATAATCCATTGCTAACTCCATTGATAAGACTTCTTTTCGACCAGTTACCTAAAAAATTCTTTGACCATAAACTAACATCGGCTGTAATTGCTTTGCCATATCCGCCAGTACCCCAATTTTTTCCAAGGGCATTTAACGGTTGACTTCCTATTCCCTGCAGGACTCCCATCGCCGCCGCCATAAACATTCCTTTCATCCCCGCACCAATACAATCTATAAAATCTCCTCCATTTAAAGCGGCACCTGTTACTCCGCCGGCAAATCCCCCTGCCATACCCCCTAAAAATGCTGTGCCGACTGCCGCAGCAGTGCCACATGAAGAAACAATAATTGCAGCTATCACCGCTGTTACTGTAATTGAAACAACTGTGGTAACAACTGCTCTGCCTATTTTCCCTAACCAATCTCCAAAATTGCTTAACCATGAATAACCGGTTGGATCAACATACATCAACAGATTATTCAAACAATACCCATACCGGTAAAATTAAATACTGATTAACTTATTTTACACTGGTTATTATTAGTGAATCTGAAATCCCTTTAATTATTAATAATTTTCTGGATTTTCTTTCATAAATTATTTCATCACCAATCCTTACCTCTTCGCATAGATTTACTGGTTCATTAAAAGCGTTTTTTTGATTACACATCAAACAAATCCTATTATCATTTGATAATCTCAAATACAATATTCCATGAGAAGAAAACCTTCTAATTACAGTTTCATTTAATGTGTCCAAGTCATTGATTAATCTATAAGAATTTATAAATTTTTTGGAATAAATATTTGATATTGAATATATCGCAATAATTAGGAACAGACCAATCATTAAGATTAAAAAGAAATCGTGATACTTACAAGATTTACTCATCTATGTCTTCTTTTGAAAAACTTTAAATAATTAATCCCTACCGATACATCAGCAGGTATAGCAGCGGCACCAATTCCCAAATATAAACCGTTTCCCACTATACTCCCATATTGATCCTTGTACCAATGCCTAGTATATCCACCAAAAACAATATCTCCTCCACCCACAGACCATTCAAACATTGGACCCTCCAACCTGTCAAGTGTAAATTCATTATTACCGCTATAACTATAATTAATAAGATTATACCTAAGGCTTGCATTCAGATTGGTAACAACATTTCCACCCAATGTAAGAAACCATCGCTTCTCTCCAGTTGTAATATCCCTTGCATATCCACAACCTAACTCACCACCCCAAAGCTCATTATATGAAATACCTAAATAATGAATTCTTGCCACAAGAGAATTATCATATTCATATTCCCAACCAATCATTGTCAGGTAACCTGGATAAGCAAGAGCTCTTCTCCTATTTGAACTCTTCCAATCATTCATTTTTTGATTAAAGCTATTTGAAATCTGAACAGAACTTGGGTTGTCCACATTACTAAGATTCCCTGCAAGCGCATTTGAAAAAGGAATAGTTCCGTTTTGACCTAAATTATTAGTCCATTTAAAGGAAAAGTTTTCATTTTTAGAATAATTGATTCCAATATAAGTTGTGGGAACCCCTATCCCTGCACCTACCTGAGTTCCAAATGTTATTGCTGAAGTTCCTAATTCTAAACCTTCAATCCAGCAACCACCAAACCCTCCTAATAAACCCATGAATCCCATTTTAACAAAATCAGTATTCTTAGCATCCCATTGGAATGGATTCAATTCTCCATTGTTATCTGAGACACCTGATAAATAAGACATCACAATAAATCCTATTGTGAAGGCAATCAAACTTTCCCCATTTGGATCTGTATAAATGAGAGGATTATTAAGGCAATAGGAATACCTGTTATAACTCCCCGCGTACCCCGGCAACTGCACATACGGATCCGGACTGAAAAACCTTCCCAACATCGGATCATAAATCCTGCCATTCATGTTGATTAATGCGAATTCCTCCATGTGTTCATGCCCCGTAAACCCCCTGCCCGCAAACAAAGGTTCAGTTGCAGCTTGTGCCCAATCATCCGCATCCCTCGGATTACCCCAGGCATCAAAACCATACTCTTTATAATCATTCGAATTATCCGCATTCACCATATATACCAAAGAACCTAAATGGTCGGTGTACGTGTGCCATAACTGACTTTGTCCACCCGACCCTCCATTAACAAAGATAGCACATAATCCGGTTGGAGAGGAAATATAATGGTAATATTTTGTCTCGCTGTTTTCACTTATTCTCTCATAATCCCCGAAGTAATACTTCGTGCGTATTACCTGGCCGGAGTCCTTGAAAACAGACTTGCGGCGCTGGTCATCCAGTCCGTAAAAAATCTCACAGGATAATGCTCTCCCGATGGATACTGTATCAACAATGGAAGATACTTTGTTAAAGGGGTTTTAGGACATCACCTTACTGCCCGAAAAAGAAAAAGAATATTTACTTACCCCAGTAAACCACTTTATAAAAGCTGCTAAAATAAGTTTGATGTAAAACATAAAAGCCACTCGATGAGTGGCTTTTATGTTTCTATACTTTTGCTTTCTATTAGCTTAGAAGTTTCTGTAAATCCGTTTTAAGTAACTCTATTTTAGTATCAAGCTTTTTCTGCTTTACAACTTCCGCTAATAAATCAATCTTTTGAAGGATTAATTGCTTTAAAAAGCTGTACCGCCCTTCTTCGGACTTACTAAAGAAATTCTCATCGGTTATAATTATTGGTATTCCTATTGACTTTTCGTTCTTCCGATAAGGCTCTAATTCTTTCAGTTTTTGCAATTCAGGCGGAGTTGGTTTTACATTAAACTGAAATAAAACCAATATCAAATCCTTACCATAGTCCTCGTGTTTTAACTTCTTTAAAGTGTTGGATATACCTTTTTCACCCCATATGTATGGCGAAAATGCTTTGTCTAAATTTGTAAAGTCTTGCTCACTTAAATTTGGGTCAAAACCTATTTTCATAAAACAACCGAGAATATTATCATTCATATCTTAGTGCATATTTAAGTTTAAAGGTCCTCGTAAAATTTGATTTTGCTGAAATTCCCATTGCCATGCTTCAAGCCTGTTAGGAAATTGTTTAAATGGAATCATTTTCTTATCCAACATAAAAGCCTTCGTATATCTTGTTTCAGGAAGCAACTTGGAAGTAATACCATTCTTTAAGAACGTACCATCTTGAGAATACAGCTTGTAGCCCCATGTAGGTTTAAGACTTTTTAATGAATTGCCGTGAACAGCAACATCTTCTAAAACTGTAGTACCCGTTTTAGCAGCTCCCTCAATCAATTTATACTTACTTGCATAACCCAAAGTAAATAAATCTGCAAATGCGTATGCTTCCCAAATTGCAGCATTTAAATAATCCCTTTGATTTAGGTATTGCCCTGAAACAACAGAAGGGCCAATAACAGGTACTCCAGCATACCACTTATCCGAAGGTCTTTTCCCACTCTGATTAAAAATATTACTTAAAGCAAAATTACCGCCAATAAGATTTCTTATGTTATCAACACCGCCTAAAGGTACCTCTTCAATGGTTGTATATAAATATTTAAAGGCAGTATGATTATCTGTCCAATAACCATGAATCAAAAAATTAAGTCTTCCTTCACCAAGATCCGATATCCATGTTTTTTCTCCTGAAAATATATCACAAAGTTTTTCACAATGTTGTAATGTTGTTCCAAAACCTTGTAGTGCACCAGAAGCAATCCCATAATAAGTTTTTGGATTTGACCAATCCCAATTTGCCGGATTAAACGGGTTAGTCATATTTTCAGCACAATGAAAGAAATTTGCCCCCATACCACCAAAATGTGCCAAAGCTAAAATAACGAGTGCATCATCAATGCCAAAAACCTCCCCACTCGGGTCCGTATAAATCAGCGGGTTATTGAGGGCATACGAATACCTGTTGTAACTCCCCGCATACCCCGGCAACTGCACATACGGATCCGGACTGAAAAACCTTCCCAACATCGGATCATATATCCTGCCATTCATATTAATCAGTGCATACTCCTCCAAATGCTCATGCCCTGTAAACCCCCTGCCTGCAAACAAAGGCACGGATAAAGAATCCGTCCAGTCTGCTGCGTCTCTCGGCCTGCCCCATGCATCATAGCTATACTCCTTATAATCATTCGAATTATCCGCATTCACCATATATACCAAAGAACCTAAATGGTCGGTGTACGTGTGCCATAACTGCCCCTGCGTACCCGGCCCTTCTGTAACAAAGATAGCACATAATCCGGTTGGGGATGAAATATAATGGTAATTTTTCGTCTCGCTGTTTTCACTTATCCTTTCATAATCCCCGAAGTAGTACTTCGTACGTATTACCTGGCCGGAGTCCTTGAAAACAGACTTGCGGCGCTGATCATCCAGACCGTAAAAAATCTCACAGGATAATGCTCTCCCGATGGACACTGTATCAACGATGGAGGATCCTTTGTTAAAGACAGTGTATTTTATTTCCTGCGGGCCGGGACGCCAGCCGGGTTCCGGCCTGCTTACCGAGGTTAGGGCGTGAGGGCCGGCGCCGTTTTCCGAGTAATTAAATCCGCTGCCTGTTCCGGTTATGGATGATATATTTCCTATACCGCCATTATCGTACTCAATGTGCCGGTCGAAATACACCTGGTGGTTACCGTTTACATGGTATTCTATCCTTTCCAGCCTGTCAAGTCCATCATACCCGAAAGTCTCTTTCAGATTCTTGTGGATGTCTTCACGGTACGACATGTTACCCCTGTTGTCAAAACCGTAATTCATCCCCCTGCCATTGGCAAATGTCTGCGATTGCAGTTCGCCATAAGTGTCATAACCCGTCTGGGAAGTATAGCTTCCCTGTTTGTGGTAAGTGATCTGGCCAAGGGGGCTGATCTCAAGGCATTCCCACAGGGTTTTGTTATTGCCCCTGATGCTTTTCAGGTAACCGTTAACATTGTATGTATTATGCAGGGTAAACCCGGATGGATACTCCCTGGATCTTATCCTTCCGTAGGCATCATGGGTAAATTTGTTTTCCAGGCTAAGACCGTCATAGGTTTCCACCATCCTTACCATCCTGCCAAAACCATTGTCATCGTAATAATACTCCATGCTGTGCTGTGCGCTGTCCTGGCTGACAGAACTCAATGCACCGGTGAAACGGGTGTCGTAAACAAATGTTTTGGTGTTTCTCAGAAGGTCGCCGGGAGCGTATAGTTTCTCTGTAAGTACTCGCCCCAGGTCATCATACGTGTAGCATGTCTTGTTTCCCAGGGCATCGGTCTGGCTGATAAGTTCGCCTAATACATTATGCTCATTGGCAACGGTTCCTGCATCCGGGTCGGAAATGGTGTCCCGTTTACCATAAATATCATAGGAAAGCAGGGTAGAATAACTTCCGCCCACTTTCTTTTCTTTCGGAAGGCCTGATGCGTAGTAAAAGGTTTCTACCGTGTTATCGTTATTATCGGTACTGACATAATGGAAGATAAAGAGCCCTATGGTAATCTATGACCTACTTGTTAGGATGGATACAGTATAAGATGGCGAGTACCAAAATATACATAGAGGAACTTAAAACGGATGAGGCAAATAGAAAAGCTTTCCCATGATGACAAAGAGCATGATTTCGCCATGATTGATGCTTTTCTGAATAGAGCTAAGCTTAAAAGTATCTTATAAAGCAAAAGCCCTAGTCTCCCGATGCTTTCGTTTAATATTCTGGATATGCTTCACTTTATTCATATTCAGGATAAAAACCGTTATATTTTCCTGTTTTCATCCTGTGAACAATACTATCCGCATCCATAACAATTCCAATTTCAGCTTTTCGGTTTTCTCCTTCTAATTTTCCAACTCGTTTTTGTTCTTCATTGATTTTCCATATCCACCAGTCTTGAGATACTTTTATCTGAGGGTTTCCGTAATCACCGCTATCTCTAAATAAAATATGGTCTATTTTTCCAACATCTGCAATGTTTCCAGCCTTTTCCCAAAAGCCTAATTTAATACCCCACTTGGTTACACAATGAGCATAAAACTCTACTTCACCTTTTACAATCTCTGATAAATCAGGATTGGCATCAATGGGATACGTCTTTTTAAAAGCTCTAATTACATCGCTGTTCAATTGGGTAAGGTCGCTAACAATGTACTGCAAATATTTCTTTCTGTTGGCATTTATCTTAACCGAAAAAACATCTCCTATTTTTGTGTTTGCTCTTGCCATAATTATTTTATACCGTATTGCCACCAGTATTTAGGTGCAATTGAGTTTCTAATATTCAACAAGTTATTTAACCCGTGTTCTTATATGGTTTAACCCAATGCTTAAGTCAACTCCAGTGGAAAAACCCAAAGTGAAAATTGAATATTCAACACCTTCGTGTTTAAATATTCCTGATTCAAAAGCAAACCCGATAGGTAATGTAGCTGTAAAATCAGATGTCAACCCAGTTCCAACAAGTTGCCAGTCATCTTCACCATTTGCGGCCTTCTTCGGCGGGTCCTCCCCATCCCCATGCATCATCTCATTAAACATCATCTGGTATGCCCCTGTTATGGCTCCATTGGCAAACTTACCCCCGCCTATCTCATCAAGCGTTCCACCTACCACAGCTGCCGCTATGATCTTGCCGCCGGATTTATGCACTTTTATGTCAATGAGCTGATTCCCTAATGAGTTCATCCCCCCGGAAATAAAACCGTGCTTCATATTGCCCCCTGTGATCCCGTTGAGCCACGCATTCGAAAATGCATGCTTTGCCGTTTTCTCTATCACGGCTTTGATACCCTCCGAGGTTACCGAGCCGCTTGCAAAACATAAAAACCCGCTCGCCGCACCTATCGCCCCGCCTATAATCCCGGCTTTAAACGCCTGACCAAGGTTCGCCCCGGTAAGTAATGCGCCCGTAACTCCGCCGGCAAATCCACCGGTTGCCCCTGCAAGCATGGCCATACCAAGTGTACTTGCAGAACCCATGGTTATGGCTGACACTGTTATTGCAACAGCTGCGGTTAATAACGTACGCCAGTTGTCACTTAACCACGAATACCCGCTGGGGTCAAACAAAGATAATGGATTATTTACACAATAGGAATAACTATTTAAGCTTTGTAAATTCTCAACTACCTGAACCAATGGGTCAGGACTGAGAAAACGACCTAAAACAGGATCGTATATTCGTCCTTACATATTTACCAGATCAAACAGATCAATATGCTCGTGACCGGTAAACCCTCTCTCCAGTATCAAACCCACAGGAAGGCTCGTAAATACAACCCAGGTTGAAGGATCACGCCTGTTGCCCCAGGCATCATAACTTAACTCCTGGACCAGCAAACCGGATTCGTTTGTAATACACTGTACTGACCCCAAATGATCTTTGTGGAGATACTTAACATCCTCCCCTGATGATGTAACCGTATGAATGGCAATGGCACCACCTCCTGCAAATATATAACGCGTTTCAATCGTTTCACCGGTTCCCGGATTTGTTTCTATCTCCAGAGAGCTCCCTATGTATATTTTCTTTTTTGTAAGCACGTTATCATGATATCTCTCCACAATCTTTCTTTCATGTCCTACACCATATGTAAATACAAGGCTGTCATCTCCCTGACAGATGGAAGCTACTTTATTGAAAGAAGTATATGTAACAGCCTGCTCAGTCATTTTCTGAATACTACCAAAAGATGGAGTAATGGATTGAACAGCATGGGGATATTTTCCACCCGGGGTACCATAATTATAATCACCAATATCTGATTTATTAATAATATTCCCCGTAATGTCATAAGTAATTGTTTGAGTAGTGTTCCCATCCTTTAACGTCTTAATGAGACGGTTAAGGTTGTCATAAATAAAATCTTCTGTCATCTCCCGCGCTTCATCCTTTCTTTGAATAAGGTTGCCTAAAGCATCATAGAGATATTTCCAGTCACGGATGACAGGGCCGCCTGTACCCTGAGTGACTATGCTTTCAAGCATACCTGTGATTGCATTATACCCATGAGTTGTCTGCAAACCATTACCGAAAGTGAATTGCTCCACTTGTCCCCGCGCATTGATCTGACCTGCTGTCCAATAAATTTTATTGCTATTCGCATTCACAACTTTCTCCAGGTAACCATACTTATTATATATATTCCTGATCTTCAAAGTGCCTAATCCTGCCGGATATGTAATTTCAGACACTCTTCCATAAATATCATAAGATGTATGAGTACTGTAATTATTGTTGTTAACCACTTCTGTTTGGGTAACAGGCCTTCCCAGGTTGTCATAAACAAATGACTGTGAAATACCATTTGATGAGATGATTGAAGAAACCTTCCCTATACCGTGAGGCAGGTTGTCATATGTCCAGGTAGTCGTATCATCCCTTTCAGCTCTTACCAGTATTCTGCCTGATAAATCATACTCAAATTGTGATATATTTTCCGATTCATCCTCCTGCTTTATTAATTCACCAAATGCATTATACTGATATTCAACGGTACCCAGGTTGGGATGTGTCAATTTTGTCCGGTTGCCTAATATATCATATTCCATCTCTATTTTATTATTCACCGGATCCCGTATTTCAATAAGATTTCCGGCACTGTTATATGTATATATTACAGAATTAGATTGATCATCTTCGCTGTTCACCAGTAATCCCTGTTGATTTGTGGTTTTCGTAATGGTCTGACCTAAAGGGTTTTCAGTAGTAATTGACAATCCGTTATAAGTAACACTAATCTCTGAATTGTCAGGTAATATAGTTTTTACCATACGGCTTGCCACATCATATTGATAACTTGTCCACTGCGGTGTATCTTCTTCAAAATACGGATCGGAAACCCGGTAAATCCTTCCATAATCATCATACTCAGTATCTGTAAAAATTTTGATTCCATCGAAACCTGTTAATACTTTCCTCAGCGTTCTGCCCATGCAATCAAAGAATTCAATAACCGGCGGCCCGTCTGAACTTTCATTATATGAATAATACAGAGCAAGTTCAGGTTGATACTCGTTGTTGCTGCACCAACGTAATGCCGAAATTGTTCTGATTCCTGAAGGGCTTTCCGACCTGAATAATCTCCCAAACTCATCATATTCGGCTGTTGAGACCAAACCATTCGGATCAGTCTGTGTGGTAACAACACCATAATATGGGTGAATTTCCTTTATTGTTGTATAGCCTGAGGAGTTTATCGTTTGAATTTCAAACCTTCCTTTAGTATCGAAAACAGATTGAAGAGTTACAGAATCTCCTTCAGCAACAGTAGTGCTTTTAATAATATTGCCATAAACATCGTGTTGATAAATCTTTTCCATTCTAAAATTCTGACTGTCCGGTTCAATAATTTCTTTTTTTAACATCCCGGTGGTAAGGTCATATTCAAAAGTTGATACTCTTGTAATATCCGGATTTCCGGTTGAAGCCTTAATTACAGTTGCTTTTTTCAGTCTTCCCAGATGCCAGTTATTCAAATCATTGTCATATTCATGGGTTGTCGTCACTGTCGCTTCATTTCCGTAGTTCCTGGACAATGTTAATACATTCCCATAGAAATCATAAGAATAAGTCGTTGTGGTAGTACTATGCGGGGTGGAACTGCCAATTTCATAATTCCTTTCGATGACCTGAGCAGGCATATATGTAAAAATCCCGGTTTCATAATTCTGTACAGCGTTAGTGTAATCTGATCGGGAGACAATGTTGTCACCTGGAAGCCTGGTAATGGAATGATTTAAACCTGAAGCGTATACAGAAGTTTCAAATTCATAAACCGACACATTCTCTATCCCTGTTTTTGTGTCTTTATTTACAAACTTTGAAAATCCCAGAAACCCTCTTCCTCGTTTATGGAATTTTGCTCCCTCATACTGATATGTTGTTGCCCTTGTTCCACCTGTACCGTCCGGTCTGATTATTGAATCCACTACCTGGAATGCGCCTTCAATGTCAATTAATGGATATTCACCATCAGTAAATTTTAAATAGACATTATCATCAGTTAGGGCTTTATAGCTTATATTTGTCTCATTTCCAAGTTCATCGGTTACTGTCATGAGCAGGTTGTCCCTGAAAGAAGGTACTGTATATAACTTATACCCGTTCCATGTATCCTGTGCTGAAATAAAGAAGTAATCCATACGCCCGTCCCCATTATAGTCACCTGTAAAAAAACTCCATTGCCTCAAGGAATAAGCTCTTGCCCCTTCCTTGTATATAAAGAAAGACCCATCCCCACAAGCAATATACAGAGGAATAATTTCAAGAGAAGTTGGATCACGGTCAATATCAATAGCGAAAAAATCTTCCCGTCCGTCACCATTGATATCACCAGTAAATATTTTCTTCTGACTGGAATTAAATTTCTTGTAGAAAGAATTTGCTTCAAAATCCATTCCGGTGGAAAAATGTAACTGCCAGTAACTCCAATCATCACTGTCATATCCTGTAATAAGCATATCCGTTTTACCGTCCCCATTGAAATCCCCGAAATTAATATGATGCTTTTTCTTGGGCCAGGTCTGATTACGAGCAACAGACATCGTACCATAACCATCACTCTCCATTAAGACATATCCATTTGTATGAAGATTCATAACATCACTTAATCCGTCTCCATTAAAATCGACCATTTCGGCCCTTTCCCAGTTTATTCCTGAAGGGAGATACCTAGTTGCAATATAATCCAGCGGATATACTTCTCCATTATAATATCCTGACCGGATAATCTTGCATTCCCTTATTAAAGGATAATACACAAAAATATCGGATATTCCATCCCCGTTGAATTCACCAACCATTACTTCATGATTTCTGTTTTCAGTAAAAAAAGCCGGACCTGAAATATTCGTAAAACCGGTCCCTGTTGAAAACTGTACCCAGTAATTCATAGATACACCGCCAATTGATCGGCACTGTACTATATCAGTTTTACCATCTCCGTTAAAGTCTCCTGCATATAGCTTTAAAAAACCTTCCAGTAATGTGCCGGAACCCGAATAAATGAATTGAGTTCCTGATGCATTTGCTAGAAATAACCGCCAGCCTGTCCATCCTGCATTTGGCTTTGGTGTGGCAATAAAATCCGTTTGTCCGTCCCCGTTAAAATCTCCTGTTATTATATCAGCTTTGTATATCAATGAAGTCTGGTCATAAATCCTTTCTTCATGCGTTAACTCACTGTTCGAATACCAATCAAAAAGAACCGGATTCAACTCTTCATCGTTTTGACCTGATTCGGTAACCGAGGATAATAAATATTTATAAAATTCATCAACAATATAATCAAGCCGGTATTGTTTAATTAAATCCTCGCCTTGAAAAATCTTGATCCTTTTTAAAATTCTGGATACCTTTGATTTATTCCCTTTAATATACACCCGATTACATTGATACCGGTACTCATATTCGAAACGAACTGAATTATAGGGGACCAATTCAGGAGACGCGTTGGCATTACCTGTATAGTCGATTCTCACGGGATGATATTCCCCGTTATTATTATCCTGATTATATGTTATTGTATAATAATTGCCTTTTGTGTCTGTAACTTTATTAACAAGCCAGGTTATGATATGATCACTGTTTTGGGCTTTGAACCTGGAATCTGTCGTTCCGCCATATTCATAAATTAATCCCGACTTGGTAAATACCTCAAACCTTTCAGGCCCATATGCTCCCGGAGTGTAGGATATAATTTTCGAAAATGTATTATTCTCGGTACGATATACTGTATTATTCTGGCCATAATTTCCGTTTACATTTATCAAACGATTGCCATCTAAAAGAAACCTGTCATTATCATTGAATTCTACAGCTGTAACAATACCATCATTAATTATTGTTTTCCCGCTTCTGCTAATAGATGACAATCCGGAAAGTGTAAATCCGACTCCCAGAAGGCCGTCTGTCCCATGGCTATTATATACGATGGAAAGCTGGGGAGCCAAACCGGCTGTACCAGGAGTTAATTTAACAGGAAATTCCAACATCGCTGCTCCGGATGGACTTACATCCACGCTTATGCCGCTACCCCCAACAACCCCGTTATTACTTCCACCGTATTTATCCTCAGGATATGGATCAGGATTTACCAGCAAAGGATCAATTTCGGCCTGAAAATAATCAGTACCATTTGCAGTATATTGAAATCCGGGAGATAATGTAATACTTTCCTTTGCTACAAATGTATAGGTTCCGGAATGAGGTGTGTCAAGGTTAAGATTAATATAATCCTGGGCATAATTTATGTTTATGGTTAAAAATATATTTATAACCCAAATTATCAGCTTTTTCATTGTAAGTTTTAATTAGTTTCCTTGGTGTTGCTAATAAAAATGATATTTCACTTGTATTATTGTAAAGCTAAGTAGTGCAGGTTAATCAGAATTACTATCTAATTCATCTGTATTAATTCTTCACCACTATCCACTCCTTCCTCACTCCTTTCCTCGCCACCCTCAAAATATAATACCCGCTCCTCACCCCGGAAAGACTCAGTTCATTGATGTTCGAACTGCCTTTCTGATGCAGTATAAGTCGTCCCATATTATCAAAAAGCCGGATGTCCCAATCATCAGAGGAAGCATTGTCATCCGGGGGAATTAAAACGTATAGCACTTCTTTTGCCGGGTTCGGGTACACATTGAACCCGATGAGGTTTTCTTCCTTAAGAAGTTCTTCCGGCTTTGTGAACTTCGCACTCTTTTTCCCCTGGCTCTGGTAGTATATGATGCTTCGTCTTTCGCGATTTCCCGCTGCATCGTAGGTATACTCAAACATCGGTGGACTACCCGCAACCACGGGTTTTTCATCAAGCAGCGTGTCCTCCCGGGGAGTCCTCTCCTGCCATAGCTGTACTTTGTAAAAACCATCGGTTGTCCAGTATAACTCAACCTCCTCATCATCCTGGCTTACGATGGTTGCATGAGGGGATATCCAGTAATACAGACCCGAACCAAGGTTATGGG